>Ga0138256_10000012_pt1 | contig 271247 bp, 236 predicted proteins | sample KNB2016incub_MG_FD_105486 | JGI IMG/M metagenome (GOLD analysis project Ga0138256, IMG submission 105486) | Active sludge microbial communities from wastewater in Klosterneuburg, Austria - KNB2014incub_MG | ecosystem: Engineered > WWTP > Activated sludge > Unclassified | place: Austria...
ACCGCCCTCCACTTCGGCGCCAACGACCTCGACGGCACCATCACCGACGGCGGCGAACTAACCCACGCCTACGCCGCCGAAGGCGAAGTAAAAATGACCAAACAAGAGATCATCGAAATGATCGAGCGTGCCGGTTTTGAAGCTGTCGAGCGAGATACCGTCTACAACCGCGTGGATAAGGTTGCCGCTTAGGTGAAAATTGCGAGGAATTTTCGGCTATGCATGCAGAAGACAATATCGACTTCGAAGCTTTTCTGCAAGAGTTGCAGACGGAGTCAGACCGCGGACTTGCCCTAATCTCAGCGGCCCTAATTGACGAAAAACTTCTCGAAACACTTTTGTCCTTCACTTGCGAGGACGAGGTGAAAGAACGTTTATTAAAGAGTCCTAACGCCCCTCTTGGAACTTTCTCAGCAAGATCTGATGCCTGTTTTGCATTAGGCTTGATTGACGAGTTTGAATTTCGTGAAATTTCCCTATTGCGAAAGGTTCGAAACGAATTCGCTCATGCGAAGCATGGTATGAGTTTTCAAAACGATCGCGTGAAAGGGCTGTGCTCAGCATTTAAGTCAGGCCTTCCACCGGGGGCTGAACCTGATTTCGCTGACGCGCGAGCCAGATTCATTAACGCAACTATCACGCTCGTTACGAGACTTTACTATCGAGCGGATTGGGTATCTCCAGAACGTCGTCAAACAAAATCTTGGGTTCCAGAAGGAACTTCGCAATGGCGGTCAGTTAATGATGAATTACCTCCCGAGGGCGTACCCGTTCTCGGATTCGTAAAGAAGAAGACTGTGGCTGACAAGCGCTAACTCTGTTTATGAACTGGTCTGATTATCAGAAAAAGGCGGCGGAATTTTTCTCCTCCCTAGGATTAAAAACTGAAATCGAACGAAAACTGGAAGGTGTACGAACTGTCCATGCCGTCGATGTTTATGTGTCCGGAAACTTTAGCGGTGTTGAATTTATCTGGATAGTTGAATGTAAGGCATGGAAGAATAATATTCCGAAGGAGAAGGTAATGGCCCTAACGTCTATCGTTCAAGATATAGGTGCTGACCGTGGGTTCCTGCTTTCGGAGGTGGGCTTTCAGTCGGGAGCTATTCTCGCAGCTCGTAGTTCTAATATTACTTTGACAAGTCTCGAAGACTTATCTGCTTCTGCCGAGAAATTCTCGATCGATACTCTTATTGGACGAAAAGTATGGGAAGTCCAAAAAGCGAAATCTAGATTGCTCGAACTGCGCAGAAAATCTGACGCTTACAAATACAATCCGTTCAGAGTCGGACTTTTTGGAGAACTATCAGTTTTTGAGCTTTTGCTGGACGATGCCTTGCAAGGAAAGTATCCTGTCGTTTATCCAACGAAGGGCCATTCTTTCACTACTTTGGAAGAGTTGTTCGCGTACGGAGACCAAATAATTGAACAAGCCAACGTATGGGACCTTTAATGCAATGTCCTGCGTTGTGTGGTTAATCAATCGTAGGCCTGAAAGTGCCTCACGAAGCGGTGCAAATGGCTTACAAAGCGATTAAAGTCGCTCATTATTCGATAAACAAATGGCAGACTATTTGCCGAAAACACGACCCCAGCACGCGGAATCGAAAAGTTCATGGAAAACCTAATAGCTATTTGTATTCTCTTTGTCATATTGCTTTTATTATTCCACTCTTTTCTTCTATCGGTATCGATAAGAAAGAGTGGCGTCTTCTGGCATTTCGTTGACTATGTATGGTTATCAACGGCTACAGTTGGACTTATGTTTGCAATTATGGATGTGCAAAGGCTTAAAACTCACGATGTATTAGAACAGCGGCATTCTCACGCCAAAGGTGAACTTAACACTGTCAGAATGCATGCGGGACATATTTGGCAATTTCTTCAAGGTGATCTGGATAAGGATGGCGGACATACATGTATCGAGTGGTTCAATAAGGTCGCCGACGAATTGGAGTACGGTTTAGATAGTCCAAAATGGGAATCATTCGCTTCACAGAACCACAATGAACTGATTAGCAACAGAGAATACCCTGGTGAAGGTTCACGTTATGTTGATAATGCTCGATGGAAAGAATACAAATTTGATCTCAGTCAAGCAAATCCAAGGCTAGATAAAGAGGCAACCGAGATCGTGCGGAAATTGGAAGAGTTGAAAAACGAGAAGGAAGAAATTTCTAAGTTAGAAAGTGAGGCAAATTCATCCGAATCCGAAAAATCTTTTCGCTGGACTTGGCCTTGGATCTTTTGCTTTGCTCTAGCGTTGAGAATTACTAAGGTCACGGCCGACCTATGCAAATACAAGGAATCGGACAAAGGCAAAGAGAAGGATATTATTCCTGAAGCGCCAGTGGAAAGTGATGCCCCATAATTATTTATGCTATCAGCGAAATCAACCAAAGAGGCCTTCCGATTTGTCGCTTATCTTGATCTTCTGGGAATGAGTGCCCTAAGTTTGAAAGACCCCGAATGTGCGATAGGAGTTTTGGTCGCTTTCGACGAAATTGTATCTCAAACGAGTAAAATGGCTGTTGTCAAAGTAAAACACAAGAAACCCCTTTCGCATCCTATAACTTGGACTTTTTCTGACAGTGTTGTCATCGTGACTCAAGGAGACAGCGACGCCGACTGGTGGGCAATAGTATCCGTTACAACCACTCTATTTCTCATGGCATTGTCAAGAGTAATTCCATTGCGGGGAGCAATAGCCCACGGCAAATTTCTAATTACTGGCCAGGAGGGGAATATCTTTGGGGGACCGGCTTTGGTTCGCGCACATGACCTTGGCGAAGATACCGGATGGCTTGGAGTCGTAGTTGATGATGAAGTTGGATCTCGATATTTTGATCCGGAATACAAAGGAATAAAGGAAATTAGCGGCAATAATTCCGTTCTTGTGAAATGGCCGGTGCATACTAAGTCTCGTGGAAAACAAACTCTAACTTGTTTGAATTGGCCGGTGTTTATTGAAAATTTAGAGAGCAAAAGAACAGTAAGAGCAGAAGACGTATATGGCAACTTCAGTGTCCTATTTGGAGATTACGACAAACTATCAGCGAGAGCAAAAAGTTTCTACCAAGCAACAGCGGATTTCATGAATCAAAAGTCCTTTGAATTGGCTCCTGCATCACCTTCCAACTCTAAAACTTAATCAGAAGCGCCCGAAAAAGTGACATTATGACACAAGCAAAAAATACAATTTGTCTTTGGTACGATAAGGACGCTGAAGAGGCGGCGAATTTCTATGCGGCGACGTTTCCGGATTCGAGCGTGACGGCAGTGCATAAGGCTCCGAGCGATTTTCCGGGCGGGAAGGAAGGGCAGGTTTTGACGGTGGAATTCACGGTGTTCGGCATTCCCTGCCTGGGGTTGAACGGCGGTTCGTATTTCAAACAGACGGAGGCGTTCTCGTTCCAGATCGCGACCGAGGACCAGGAAGAGACCGACCGCTACTGGAACGCCATCGTCAATAACGGCGGCCAGGAAAGCGAGTGCGGCTGGTGCAAAGACAAATGGGGCCTCTCCTGGCAAATAACCCCCATCGCCCTAACCAAAGGCACCACCGACCCCGATCCAGCCGTAGCCAAACGCGTCTTCGAAGCAATGATGAAGATGAAAAAGATCGATGTTGCGGTGATCGAAGCCGCTAGGCGGGGTTAGAAGTGAGACGCTCGTGTTAGTTGCTGAAAGAATGAATTGGGGCGAAACTCAGTACATAGACCGAATTGAAATGCTGGATACCGGTGAGCTTTTCCTTGGAATTGCAAACAAGGGTGATGCAGACTACCAGTATGTCTACCGCGAAGCAGCCGGTGTTTACTGGGATCCGTCATTGAATGGTTTCAAGTCAACGCAGTTGAAAGAATGGACATCTTTGCAGTGGTTTCTTCATATGGTCGAGATAATTCGTCAAGGCGTAGGAGTTAGACTTTTACTCCTTGATACCGTCCAATGGCGAGGCATCTCTGATCTCGAGAAAGCAGCCATCGAAGGTGCACGACAGTGTTGACTATTGGGTTATAATCACCGTATGAATACAGCGATCGAAACGAGTGTAATTTCGCAGTCACCTGATGTGATGAGCGGTGCGGCTGTTTTCGCGGGAACCCGCGTAACTGTTCAAAGTTTGCTTGACTACTTGGCTGGCGGGCATTCGCTCGACGAGTTTCTCGACGATTTTCCAACCGTGAAACGTGAACAAGCGGTCGAGCTGCTCCACGAACTCAGTCATTCTTTTGAGGTGATCGGTTAATGAGGGTCCTGCTCGACGAGTGTTTGCCAAAGAAGCTAAAAGCTCACATCGTCGCGGATCTTGTTCAGACCGTCCCTGAAGCGGGCTGGGCCGGAACGCAAAACGGTGAGCTATTGCGGCTTGCGGAGCAGGAATTTGATGTCCTCATCACAAACGACCAAAACATCGAGCATCAACAAGTCATCAGCCGCTTTGGTATCGCTTTCGTGGTCTTAATAGCCCCCACAAACGACATTGTCGACCTCCTGCCGTTGGTGTCCGACCTCAATCGAGTACTACCCTTGGTTAAGGCCGGAACGATCGAATATGTTAGATAAAGTCATGAGCGATTCGTCCTCATTGATCTCCGCTCTCGCCACCGCTCCCGGCGTGATCATCCCAATGATCCGCGAAGTTCCGCCGCAGATACTGAAGCGTCGTCCCGCCCCGGCGAAATGGTCGGCGTATGAGCATGCGATCCATCTGTCGCAGTCGGACGTTGCGTTTCGGGCACGGCTCGATCTGATCTTGTCGACGCCGGAGCCTGTCATTAAGACGATCGAAAATTCTGCCGAGGACGAAGCTGGGGCGATGCTGGAGGTCGATCTGGACGAAAGCCTCGACCGCTACGTTCGTGAACGTGCGTCACTCGTGGAAAGGCTCAAGAAACTATCTCCGGAAGAGTGGCACAAAACCGCCATCCACGAGGCGTTCGATCACTATTCGGTGTTCATTATGTTCCGGCATCTGTTCAATCACGAGATGCTCCACTCCTACCGGATCGAAGAACTGCTGCTCAAGGATGATTGGGATTGATACGTCGTTCACAGTAACCTCTCAACCGATATATCAAAACCACCAACACCGGAGGAAACAAAATCCTTGACTTCTATGCATTTTTGTGTCACCCTTGCAACGTTTTTGGATCTTTGACATTACAGAGGTAGCGATCAGATCATACGAGATAAACTTTTTTGTAAAAATCGTCGAAATTGCCGAGAAACTTGCGGTAAGTAGCTTTTTATCAGTGGTTTAGCTGTCCACGACAACCCGCGGACAAGCCGCGGACAAGCTGCGGACAGCCGGTGGACATCGAGTGGACAAAATAGTCTAATATCGAGAGCAAAAAGGAGGATCTTATGAGTAGCGAACTATTACCCGCGGACCTCGAAGAACTGCTCGAGGAACTAAGAAAACGCTTCGAAAAAAACATGAAACGCCACGAGGGCGTTGAATGGGCCAAAGTTCGTGCAAAACTCGAAGCTAACCCGGCGAAACTCTGGTCACTCAGCGAAATGGAACGAACCGGCGGTGAACCAGACGTTGTCGGATTTGACAAGACGACCGGCGAGTATTTTTTTTATGACTGTTCGCCCGAAAGCCCTAAAGGGCGTCGGAGCCTGTGTTACGATCGTGCGGCTTGGGAATCGCGAAAGGAGCATAAACCCGCGAGCAGTGCTTTGGAGATGGCGGCCGCAATGGGAATCAAGATATTGACGGAAGACGAATTTCAGGAGTTGCAAAAGCTCGGAGGTTTCGACCTGAAAACATCAAGCTGGCTTGAAACTCCTGCCGAAGTGCGGAATCTGGGCGGAGCGATCTTCGGCGATTGCCGCTTTGGTCGCGTCTTTATTTATCACAACGGAGCTGAGTCTTATTACGCAGCCCGCGGTTTCCGTGGTTCGTTACGGGTGTAAATTATGAGCCGAATCTTCCCTTTACCCGGCGCCGTAAAACGAGATCCTGCCGTCGCGAAATGGTTTGACGATCGTGGCGAACTGGGAGCGATCGCCCTACGCTGGTTTGATGTGATGCGTGCGTGCGGCGATGACGTTCGCGAACTGCTCCACGACGGCCATCCAACAGCTTGCATCGGCGACATCGCGTTTTGCTACGTCAACGCATTCACCTCGCATATTAATGTCGGATTTTTCCTCGGTGCCGAGCTCGACGATCCCACCGGCTTACTGATCGGAACCGGAAAATTCATGCGTCACGCGAAAATTGAGCCGGACGCTGAGATCGATACTGCCGCTTTGACCGATCTCATTGCTGCTGCGTACCACGACATGAAAAGTCGGATCAGATAACTCTTTCCTCGTCTTGTTCGGTGTTACTCCGTGCGTTCCGTGGTTAATTTCTTAGATAACTAACCACTGAACACACGGAGCGACACGGAAAGAATACGTCACGCCATATCAAAACGGTCGAGGTTCATCACTTTATTCCACGCTGAAACAAAGTCTTTCACAAATTTCTCCTGCGAATCCGAACACGCATAGACCTCAGCCAGTGCCCGCAGTTCGGAGTTCGAACCGAAGACGAGATCTACGCGCGTGCCCGTGTACTTGAGTTCGCCGGTCTTGCGGTCCACACCACTGAAGACCTGTCCGTCGCCGTTCGCGGGTTCCCATTTTGTGCTCATGTCGAGCAGGTTGACGAAGAAATCGTTCGTCAACTGGCCCGGACGCGAGGTGAAAATGCCGTACCTCGAGCCGTCGTAGTTTGTGCCCAGCACACGCATGCCGCCAATGAGAACGGTCATTTCCGGCGCGGTGAGCGTTAGGAGCTGGGCTTTGTCGATCAGCATTTCTTCGGCCGGTGTTTTGTGATGGCCCTTCTTGTAATTGCGGAATCCGTCAGCCTGCGGTTCGAGATGCTTGAACGAATCAACGTCAGTTTGCTCCTGCGAAGCGTCGCCGCGTCCTGATGTGAATGGCACCGAAATATCGTGGCCCGCGTCCTTCGCCGCTTTCTCGATCGCAGCACATCCGCCGAGAACGATCAGATCCGCCATCGAAACGGATCTGCCGCCCGCGTTGAATTCGCTCTGAATTCCGCCAAGCACGCCGAGCACCTTATCGAGTTCTACAGGGTTATTCACTTCCCAAAACTTCTGCGGCGACAAACGAATGCGGGCTCCGTTAGCACCGCCTCGATTGTCCGAACCCCGAAACGTCGAAGCCGATGCCCAAGCGGTCGAAACAAGCTGCGAGACTGTGAGTCCTGAGCCAATTATCTTCGCTTTTAGAGCAGCTTCGTCACCGGCGTCGATCCGCGTTCCGGCGGGAACTGGATCTTGCCAGATCAGATCTTCCTGTGGAACCAGCGGCCCGAGATAACGGGCTTTCGGGCCCATATCGCGGTGCGTAAGTTTGAACCAAGCGCGAGCGAATGCGTCGGCAAACTCCGCCGGGTTTTCCATAAACCGCCGCGAGATAGCCTCGTACGCCGGGTCCATACGCATCGCCATATCGGCGGTCGTCATCATCGGCAGGTGCTTTTTGTTCGGGTCGGCGGCGTCGGGAACATTCGGCTCGACGCCGACCGGACGCCATTGATGTGCACCAGACGGGCTCTTGGTCAGTTCCCATTCGTTGCCGAAAAGAGTTTCAAAATAGCTGTTGTCCCACGTGATCGGCGTCGCCGTCCACGCACCTTCAATACCGCTCGTGATCGTGTCCGCACCTTTTCCAGATGCATAACTGCTCAGCCAGCCAAAGCCCTGAGCCTCGATCGCTCCGCCTTCCGGCTCGACGCCGACATGAGCCGCGTCGCCTGCACCGTGGGCCTTTCCAAACGTGTGTCCGCCCGCGGTCAGAGCTACTGTCTCTTCGTCATTCATCGCCATTCGGGCAAACGTCTCGCGAATATCGCGTGCCGAGAGCAGCGGGTCAGGATTGCCGTCCGGACCTTCGGGATTTACGTAGATCAGGCCCATCTGTACAGCAGCAAGTGGATTTTCGAGTTCGCGTTCGCCGCTGTAGCGGCTATTCGGTTTGTCGCTGGTCGCGAGCCATTCGCCCTCGCCGCCCCAATAAACATCTTCCTGCGGCTGCCATACGTCGGCACGTCCACCACCGAAACCGAATGTCTTGAATCCCATCGATTCGAGTGCGACATTTCCGGTTAGCACAAAAAGGTCGGCCCACGAAAGCTTGCGGCCGTACTTCTGCTTGATCGGCCAGAGCAGGCGACGGGCTTTATCAAGGTTGCCGTTGTCGGGCCAGCTATTGGTCGGGGCGAAACGCTGTTCACCGCTTCCAGCTCCGCCGCGTCCATCACCGATTCGATAGGTTCCTGCAGCATGCCATGCCATGCGAATAAAGAACGGCCCGTAATGCCCATAATCCGCCGGCCACCATTCCTGTGAATCCGTCATCAAGGCGTGAAGGTCAGCGATCACCGCATTTAGGTCGAGCGACTTAAATTCCTCGGCGTAATTAAAATCCTCGCCCATCGGATCAGCCAGCGACGAGTTTTGCCGCAGGATCTTGAGATCCAAAGCATTCGGCCACCAATCGCGGTTTGAACGCTTGGTACTAGTCGTAAAATTGATCGCTCCTCCCGTAAATGGGCATCGGCTCGAATCGTTTATCTCCAGTGCCTCGCCACTATTCTGAACTTCGGTGTGTTCTGTATTTCCCATTTTTCTTAGCTCCTTTTTTAGATGTTCTAGGTCGTAAAAAGCTGACTGCGTTAATCAATTGGAACGATTATTAGATTTAGAATAATTCTAATCCTTGATGCTGTCAAAGCTCTAGTGGCTTTCTTTCTTCAAAATGCACGGCAGAATGGGGGCGGAACGGTAACTCCCTTCCCAACAAACGAACCAACCTCCTTCAGACCTCTTAACAAAAAAGAAGCAACTATCGTGCCCCCTCTAAAGGCGGAACACTCCTGTTTTTTCTATGGTATCTGCGATCAAACCTTTGAACGCGTGAAGTTTCTCGCGCGCGACAGCGAGTATTTCCGGTCAAGAAATGAATCAAAAATACGTCAGATCGTAAGATCTAGATTATGAGAGAATTGGTTTAGAATCTAACGGCTATTTAGGAACCATTCTACGAACTTCGGAATACCATCCTGGATCTTTGTTTTCGGGTTGTAATCGAGTAACTGTCGGGATTTCGTTATATCTGCATAGGTTGCCGGAACATCGCCCGGCTGCCAGGGTTGGCGGTCGATGATGGCGTGCAAGTCGAGACTCTGTTCGATAAGCTCGATAAGTTCTGAGAGCGTTACGGTTTGCGATTCGCCGAGGTTGAAGACCTCGTGGATCGACTTATCGTAATCGATCGCGGCACGGACGCCCTCGATAATGTCGTCGATATAGGTGTAATCACGCCGTGACGAGCCGTCGCCGAATACCTGTATCGTCTTACCTTCCGAGATCAGTTTCGAGAATTTGTGTATCGCGAGATCCGGCCTTTGACGTGCTCCGAACACGGTGAAAAACCGAAGGCAGACCGTGCGGATGTCGTAGAGATGCGAGTAGGTGTGGCAGATAAGTTCTCCCGCTGCTTTGGTGGCTGCGTAGGGCGAGATCGGTTGGAATATGCGATCATCTTCGGCGAACGGGACTTTTTCGTTAATTCCGTAAACGCTCGACGACGAACCGAAAACGAACTGCTTGATGCCGTGTTCGCGGGCGAGTTCGAGCAGGTTTACCGTCCCGTTGATGTTCGTTTCCATGTACAGTTTTGGCTCGGAAAGCGAGGGCCTTACGCCAGCACGAGCCGCTAAATGGGCGATAACGTCGAATTTCGTCTCACCGAAGATCTCCGCCAGCTTTTCGTCATCGCGAATATCTGCTTCGATCAGCCGGTAATTCTCACTTTTGAGATGATCTGCAATGTTCGCCCGCTTAATTGCCGGTGGGTAAAAATCATTGAAATCATCGACCACCGTCACGTGCCAGGAGCCTTCGCTCAAAAGGCGATCGACCAAATGTGAACCGATGAATCCCGCTCCGCCTGTTACAAGAATATTTTTCTGTGTCATCTAAGTTACTTACTCCACCAACAGCATAAGTTAAAATTATATCGAACTGCCCTTGCCTTATCAGCATCGCAGAAGTTTATTTTAGGAGAATTTGATGTTTAAGCTTTCTGTAACCCACAAAATAATTGTTTCGCTCTTGTTTCTTCTCTCGATCCCGCTCGGCATTACCGCCCAGAGTTACGATCGCATTGAGCGGAGTCGTATGAGTGCGATCCTGGATGTAGTAAAGGACACCGTTAAAAAGAACTACTACGATGAGACATTCCGCGGGATCGATCTGGACGCACGCTTCAAAAAAGCTGAAGAAAGACTTGGGCAGGTCAATTCGACGCCGGCGGCCCTTGCCGTTATTGCTCAGGTTTTGGTGGATTTTAACGATTCGCACCTGTTTTTTATTCCGCCATCGACCGATCTTGCCGTCGAGTATGGCTGGAGGATGAAGGCGATCGGCAATGATGTGTTCATAACCGCCGTCAAACCCGGCAGCGATGCTGAAAAAAAGGGCGTAAAGGTCGGCGATCAGATCCTGAGCGTCGGCGGTTTTCGGCCGACGAAAAGCGAATTATGGAAGGTCCAGTATTTCTACAATGGCATCAGCAAACGTGATCACCTCGTCCTTAAACTCCTGAGCCCCGGAGTCGAGGCTCCGCGCGATGTAGATGTAATGTCCGAAATGAAGCGAACCCCGCGTAACATTACCGCACAGAGCTTTTTCAGATTATTTGATGATTTTTACGAGCCGGAAAATAACAAACATCGCTTTTATACCTTTGACGGGGTTGCACTCTGGAAAATGCCTGGCTTTGACTTTGAGGAAGGACAGGTCGATCAATTGATGGATCGCGTCAAGAACAGCCGTTCTCTGATAATTGACATGCGCGGAAACGGCGGCGGATATATAAAAACCCTCGAACGCCTGACCGGCTTTTTTCTGGACAAGGACGTCAAGATCGCTGATCTAAAAGGCAGAAAGTCGATGGATCCGATATTTGCAAAAACCCGCGGCAAGGATGTTTACAACGGCCGTCTCGTTGTACTCGTCGACAGTGCATCGGGCTCGGCTGCCGAGATGTTTGCAAGATTGATACAGCTTGAAAAACGCGGAAAGGTCGTCGGTGACGTTTCAGCGGGAGCCGTAATGCAGTCGCGTTCCTTTGACCAACAAGTAGGCGTCAGCGGCATTGTGTTGTTTGGCGTAAGCGTGACAAATGCGGACGTTTTCATGTCGGACGGTAAGAGCCTGGAACATATCGGTGTACAGCCGGATGAGGTCATCAGGCCTACCGGTGAAGACCTAGCGAAACAAAGAGATCCCGCACTTGCGAAGGCGGTCGAATTGCTCGGCGGCAACTTATCGGCCGAAACAGCCGGTAAGCTCAATGTTTACTATTGGAAAAAGAACTAGGGTTAGTTCAAAAACCGCTGCTTAGCGTGAAAGCTATGAAGGATCTCCTCGAGAAATCCTTCATAGCTAAAATCTTCCTCGTTGTAGCCGGGCTTGAGTTTGTACATGATCGGCAGAGCGATGCGCCACGCCATCCATAGTCGCTGTCGCTCGGTCAGGTCCCATCGCCGACGTAAAAAACTCTCGACAACTTCGACTTCCCGCTCAGTTAGCAGGCTGACGTTCGCCTTTACGCCGCTGCTCTTATGAACCCGCGTGAAAGCGATGTCCGTCACGCGATTTGAAAAGGTCTCGGCAAACGTCGGAGCCTCATCTGTTCGCTCGCGGACAACGACCGTTCCCGCAAAAATATCTCCAAGGCGCTGATCGCGGCCGCTCAGAAATATCACGATCAACCCGACCGAGTAGACCGGAAGGACAAATCCGGGAACCGCATCGCCGATCCGAAGCAGATTGCGAGCGATCGCTTCCCACAGCGTCAAAGGGCGGCCGTCGTCGCGAATGACCCTGAGTTTCATCAGCCGTTTGCCGGGCGTTTGACCGTTCCAGAGCCATTCAAACGCGATAAAATACCCGGCGAAGATCAAAAAGAGAGTGATGATCAATATGGCGATGGTCCACTTCGGCATCTCGCTCACCAAACGATCTGGAGCATCAACAATGTCGGAGGAGCTAAACCCCGCCAAACTGAGTGCGAACCATGCAACCAGAATGATAGTGAAGTACTGAATAAAATGATCGATCGCCACGGCCAAAAACCGATTCCCTATCGAAGCAAGAGCAAATTCCAACTGCACGCGTTCCGGCGTTTCTATAATCAGAGTTTCTTCGGTTTCTATGATGTGCTTCGGCATCGCCCCTATTATCGCGGACTTCGCCGATGCATTGCAAAAATGAGCGGTTGCTTGTAAATGCTAGGCGGATGTCACTATACTTGGAGTAGATGAGTGATGCCGATGGCAGGTGGTGAGAATTGAAAACTGAACTCAAACGCAGCGACATTTCGGCCGCCGGACGTAGCTTTGCTATTGTTGTGGCCCGCTGGAACGACGAATTCACGTCGAAACTTGCCGAAGGAGCGATGAAGGCATTGCTCGGAGCGGGAGTCAAACGCGAAGACATCGATATTTTTCACGTTCCCGGAGCGTTCGAATTGCCGACCGCATCGCTAAAAGCTGCTGATAGCTGCGAATATAACGCAGTGATCGCTCTCGGCGTCGTAATCCGCGGTGATACACCTCATTTTGATTACGTCGCGGGCCAGGCAGCAGCGGGATTGATGCAGGCATCTATGCAGACAGGCGTCGCGATTATGTTCGGCGTGATCACTGCGGACAACGTCGAGCAGGTTATCGAGCGAACCGGCGAGGGCTCCGATAATAAAGGTTTTGAAGCAGCTATTTCGGCGATTGAAACAGCCAGCACACTTAGCGAGATAACCCGGAAAGCGGAGGCTCGTTTTGAAGCTAGAAAAGAGAGTTATTTGAATGTCGCTTGATAAAGCAGAGAAGAGCTCGGGCACACGTCACAAGGCACGCGAATGTGCTTTGCAGATGCTTTTTGCATCGGATCTCGTCGATCGAGATTGCCCGAGTTTGACAAGAAATTACTGGAACGAACTTGGCGATAACGCCATCGACGATAAGACCCGCGAGTTCGCCAACGGCCTCGTTTGCGGCACGCTGGAAAACCTCGAGGCGATCGACAACGTTATAAAAACACGTGCCGAACACTGGCGTATCGAGCGAATGGCGATCGTTGATCGTAATGTTTTGCGGCTCGCCGTCTATGAGTTCATTTACCAGGATACGCCAAATGCAGTCGCGATAAATGAAGCCCTGGAGATAGCCCGCCGATTCTCTTCATACGAAGCGACCCAATTTATCAATGGTGTTCTGGATGCGATCAAGCAGGACCGTCAGGCTGACCCGCCGTCCGATGCAAAAGCAAAAAAGTCTCAGGCATCATCGAACTAGTGCCGCACTAACAGCTCTTTTTTTCATGTTCGTCGTTTGCACGTCGGGTTCAATCGCGCAGGAATGGCCGGGCAAGATCCTTGGTTACAAGACCTACGACGCTAAAATATCGATCTCAAATTCCGACATTCTCCAAACAAACAATTCCGACGCTTTTGTACGGCTCACCGATCCGACGCTCGCTGACATCGGATTTTCGGGAGCTACGATCGAGATCGGCGCCTCCGTTACCTCAACTAAAGAAAGCGGCAGCATTGATTTTGTTACCTTCCGGGACGTATTTGTCAACGGTTTAAAGGTTGATGTCGATGATTACAAACACGCCTTCTCGTTCAAAAATGGCGAAACGGCGATTCTGCCAAGACCCGCCCGCATCACGCTAAAAGCTTCCAGCCTGCCACGTGCCGCCTACAATGAACTCGTAAACAGCAAAAGCAAACTCTCAGTCACCGGAACTGCTTTCGTTTTCGGAAAATTCAAGAAAATGGGATTCAGCTTTAGGCGTGTAGTGCCGGTCAGGATCGATCTGAAGCTAAAGAATCCGCTTCGGTAACACTTCCTTCTCCGCCAAACACTACGTTTTTTCGCTTGACTGCGTTAAAATATGAAGTTTAGTCGAGGTTAATTGAAACAAAGTGAGCGAAAAACAAACTAATTTGTCCGAATTTATAAGTGAAGCATTCGGTTCGAATGCTACCTACGTCGAAGGTTTGCTCGAACGATATAAGACCGACCCGAAACTCGTTGACGAATCATGGCAAACCTACTTCAGCGAGCTGCTCGCTGGTGGAACACCGTCAACCAACGGGCATTCTGCGGCCCCTGCTCAGCAGTCGGCTGCTGCCGTAACGCCTGAAAAACAAACAGCACCCGTTCAGTTAACCGCTGATACTGAGACGAAAGCGATAACTGGCCCGAGCAAAAAGATCGTTGAGAACATGGAGCAGAGCCTAACCGTTCCGACAGCAACAAGCTTTCGGAACATTCCGGTCAAGGTTCTCGAGGAAAATCGACGCATAATCAACGAACACCTCGCCGCCTCGGGCCGCGGTAAGGTTTCGTTCACACACATCATTGCCTGGGCGATCGTTCAGGCCGTTAAGGCTTATCCGCACCTGAATCACGGCTACGGAGTAGCGAATGGGGTTCCGTCGCGGCTCGAACACGAGGACGTCAATCTCGGCATTGCGATCGATATAGAGAAAAAGGACGGCTCGCGGAGTTTGCTCGTTCCCAACATCAAGGGAGCGAACCAGATGGATTTTGCCCAGTTCTTCGCTGCTTATAACCAACAGGTCAAGAAAGCGAGAGAGGGTAAGCTTGAGATCTCTGATTTTCAGGGAACTACCTTATCGCTGACGAATCCGGGAACGATTGGAACCGCCGCATCGAATCCCCGTTTAATGGCCGGCCAAAGCGCGATAATTGCGACCGGTGCGATCGAATATCCGGCCGAGTATCAGGCAATGACCAACGCTGCTCTTTCGCAGATCGGCATCAGCCGTATCGTGACGATCACGAGTACATATGATCACCGCGTGATCCAGGGAGCCGAAAGCGGAATGTTCCTTGCGAAGATCCACGAATTCCTGAAAGGAAGTCACAATTTTTACGACGCGATCTTTGCCGATTTCGAGATCAACTTTCCGCCCCTGCGGTGGGCTGAGGATTATAACCCGAACCTTTTTGGCGCCGATCGAGAACAGGTTGAGAAACAGGCAAATGTTCTGCAGATGATCAACGCGTATCGTTCCCTCGGGCACCTGCTTGCAGATATTGATCCGCTCAAAATGACGCTGCAGCACGCCTCGGAACTCGACCTCGAGAACTTTGGCCTTACGATCTGGGACCTCGACCGCGAATTCATCACCGGCGGCCTGCATGGAGAGAAAACTGCGACGCTCAGACGGATCATCGAGATATTGCGCAAAGCTTACTGCGGAAAAGTCGGTATCGAATACCGTCACATTCAGAGCAACGAGCAGAAAAACTGGATGCGGCAGAAGGTTCGCGAACAATTCGTCGACACCCAACCGCTGCCGGTGGAGACTAAGAAGGAACTGCTTCAGAAACTCATCGAGGCAGAGCAATTTGAACAGTTTCTTCACAAAAAATATCTTGGGCAAAAACGATTCTCGCTCGAAGGCTGTGAAACCGTCATCCCGATGCTCGACCAGCTTGTTGAGGGAGCTTCCGCTCGCGGTGTGGACGAGATCTACATGGGAATGGCCCATCGCGGGCGTCTGAACGTGCTATCCAACATAATTGGCGACCCGGAAACCGGTGAAATGGCCGAACGCATCTTCACAGTTTTTGAGGGAACATCGCACCCCAACTTCCCCGCCGATGAAGGCGATGTGAAATATCACCAGGGCGCAATCGGCAAGAAAGTGACGAAGGCCGGCCGCGAGTTAATTATCCAGCTTTCATGCAATCCGAGCCATCTGGAAACCGTAAATCCCGTCGTCGAAGGTATGGTTCGTGCACGTCAGGATTACCTCCGCGACGGTGAAGGCATGGAGCGTCAAGAAACCTACAAACACATTCTGCCGCTGCTTCTGCATGGTGATGCCGCGTTTGCCGGACAAGGGGTTGTGATGGAAACCCTTCAGCTCGCCGGGCTTCCAGGCTACCGCACGGGCGGTACGATCCACATGGTGATCAACAACCAGATCGGATTTACAACCTCGCCGGGCCTCAGCCGTAGTTCGATATACTCGACCGACGCGGCTCATACTACGCAGTCGCCAGTTTTTCATATAAATGGCGACGACCCGGAAGCCGCATACCGCGTGGTACAGATCGTCCTTGATTACCGCCGCGAGTTCGATAAAGACGTGGTGCTCGACCTGGTCGGTTTCCGCCGCCTCGGCCATAACGAGGGCGACGAACCGAGCTATACGCAGCCTGTTATGTACGCCCGCGTCAAAGCCCATCCCGGAACGCGTCACCTTTACGCTCAGCAATTGATCCGCGAAGGCGTGATCACCGAGAGCGACTTGACCGCGATGACCGACAGGGTAGTAGAAAAGTACGAAGGTATTCTCGCGAGAGCGAAAGAGATCGCGGCAAAGAAACCTGCGAGAGCTGTTCTTGCGGCTCATCCGGTTGATGAAGACGGTTCTGGCGTACTTGAGACCGGCGTTCCGGCAGAGACACTTAAACGCGTTTCTGACAAGATCTCGCTTGTGCCGGAGGATTTCAACATCAATCCGAAAATGGTCGGCCAGTTGGCAAAGCGTGCAAAGATGGGAGCCGGCGAAGTTCCGATGGATTGGGGCTTTGGCGAAGCAATGGCGATCGGATCCCTGGTTCTGGAAGGTATCCCGGTGCGTTTCAGCGGACAGGATTCCGGTCGCGGAACTTTCTCTCAGCGCCATGCCTCGATGTACGACACGATGACCGGCGATCGCTGGGCTCCGCTCAACGAACTAAGGAATGAATCTAATCCGTTTGCCCGGGCATACATTTTCGACAGTTCACTGTCGGAATACGGTGTGCTTGGTTTTGAGTACGGCTATTCGGTAATTTCGCAGGATCACCTGGTAGCGTGGGAAGCTCAGTTCGGCGATTTCTCAAACGGCTCACAGATCATGATCGACCAGTACATTTCAGCGGCTGAGGATAAATGGCAGCAGAAATGCCGTCTCGTTATGCTGCTGCCGCACGGTTACGAAGGCCAGGGACCTGAGCATTCGTCGGCACGTCTTGAGCGATATCTACAGCTTTGCGCCGAGAACAATTTGCAGGTTTGCTATCCGACGACGCCGGCTCAGTATTTCCATCTGCTTCGCCGTCAGGTCAAGCAGGATATCGTTCGCCCGCTGATCGTGATGACACCGAAGAGCCTTTTGCGTCTTCCGGCCGCAAGCTCAACGATGGCGGAACTAGAGCATGGCGGCTTCCAGCCCGTGATAGACGACGCTCGCATCACGGACAGGTCAAATGTAAAGCGTATTGTCCTGTGCAGCGGAAAGGTATTTTATGATCTCGAGGCTGCTCGTGAGGCAAGTGACAGCACTGATGTAGCAGTAGTTCGGTTGGAACAGTTCTACCCCTTCCCTACTTCCAAGCTAACTGAGGTTCTCGCATCGTATCCAAATGCGACTGAGGTAGTTTGGACCCAGGAAGAACCGCAAAATATGGGCGGCTGGACGTTCGTTGAACCGCGTCTGCGAAATATCTTGCCAGCCGGCAAAACGATCGCTTACATCGGCCGGGCTGCCTCGGCATCGCCGGCGACAGGTTCGTATGCTATTCACAACCTGGAGCAGGCTCAACTGGTCAACGGATCGCTATCGATCGGTACGAACAGTACGTTCGCGGCAACCGAATAGGGAACCCCGAAATAACACTAAAAGGCCACGAAACGGAGAGAGTGTTGCTCCCACGTTTCGTGGCCTTTTATTGGTTTTTCGGGCTAGGATTTTTTCTCACCGAAGTTTGCATTAAAGCGATTTAGTGCGAAAATCTCCGTATGAAACACCTCCGGTCCACATCGATCACGATCATTGCTCTCGTTTTTTCTACCTTGGCGGTTATGGCATGCCAGCCAAAGATAGTGGGAAGCGAAGTACCGGTGAACGGAGAAAAACCGAAGGCCGAGGCTACTCCAAAGAACACCGAACCGATCACCGTTGCCGCCGTAGGTGACATTATGCTCGGTTCCCCCTTTCCTAACGACAGCCGAATGCCGCCGAATGACGGCGTCGATATGCTTAAGGACGTCACACCGATCCTTTCAGCAGCGGATATCGCATTTGGTAATCTTGAAGGCCCGATCACTGACACCGGCGTATCTGCAAAATGTAGACCCGGTTCAACGAAGTGTTTCGCGTTCCGCGTCCCGACGCGTTATGGGAAATATCTTAAAGCCGCAGGCTTTGATGTAATGAGCGTTGCCAATAACCATGCCGGTGATTTTGGCGAAGTTGGGCGTATCAGTACCCAAAAAGTTCTCGATGAACAGGGCATAAAGTACGCGGGCAGTCTGCAGCCGCCAGCGACTATCGCCTATCTTGATGTTAAAGGAAAGCGTGTAGGCTTCGTTGCTTTCGGCCATAACAACGGCATGCCCAGCATTAACGATCTCGCGGGAGCCCGATCTCTTGTTGTCGAGGCAAGCAAGAATGCGGATATGGTCATTGTCTCTTTTCACGGTGGAGCCGAGGGTACGGATAAGCAGCACGTACCAAACAGCAGCGAGATCTTTCTTGGCGAGAACCGTGGCAATCTACCCGCATTCACCCACACAGTAATAGACGCCGGAGCCGATCTGGTTCTCGGCCACGGCCCGCACGTCATGCGAGGTCTAGAGATCTACAAAGATCGCCTGATAGCATATTCGCTCGGTAATTTCGCGACCTATGGATGGTTCCAACTCGCTGGCGAAACCGCGATGAGCATGATCCTCGAAACAACCCTCGACGCCGAAGGAAGGTTCATAAGCGGCAAGATCAACAGCGTCAAGCTCGAAGGCCGCGGCATTCCAGCTCTCGAACCAACCGGTGCGTCGACGCGTCTGGTTCGAAGCCTCTCGACCGCCGATTTCGGCCAGAACGCTCCAAAGATAGCAGATGACGGCACGATAACGAGGTAACTTAAACACCTTAAATTCTTCCCAAATGAATACTAGCGATGGCAAGAATATCCCGTGCAATGTCACTATTTTGTAACATTTTTTGTCATTTTACCTAACTCCCCGGATTCTTTCCTTCCGTAAGTTGTTGATTTTATTCGTATATCAACTGGCATAAAAATTGAACTTCCACGTCGGCGGGGGTTCCTCATTCTCTGAGGAAAATTTTTATGCGTAAACACACTGGATCCTTCGATCAAGGATTCTCACTGATCGAACTATTGATCGTTGTGGTGATCATTGGTATCATTGCGGCGATCGCTATTCCAAATCTTATGGCGTCACGGCGGTCAGCCAACGAGGCCAGCGCCGTAAGCTCAGTACGGGTAATTTTTGGTGCTCAGGCGACTTACCGTGCGACCGAGGGTAATGGCTTCTATGCCGACAATCTGGCACAGCTCAGCAGCAGCGGTATCGTTGACAGATCTCTTGGCTGCGCGGCTGATCCGTGCGTTAAGTCGGGATACAGTTTCTCGATCGATCAGGACCCAGGTTCATTAGGCGGAACTCTGCCGAATTGGAACGTCATGGCGGCTCCAATCGTAGCGTCCGGGGCGACACAAACAGGATCACTTTCCTTTTATTGCAACGAAATGGGTGCGATCTATTATAAACTAGGCGGCAGTCCGCCGGTCGCTGGCTTAGGTCCTGGTGTTCGAGTACCGACCGACGGATCTCCTTTGTCGAACTAGCAACGCGCGCGAACAAAATAAGCTGCGACGCGGAAGAACATTTCCGCGGAGCAACTCATTTCTTTTCTCAGCCGTCACGGCTTCTTGCTCTTTTCGATCTCTTTTATAAGCTTGGTCCCGCGGTTGCGAGCCATTAGAGGGAGCCGTTCATCATTCGAAAGTTCCGTTAAGAACGGCACAAGGTGAACCGGATCTGAGATCTCGCCGCGGCGATAATAGGAATCAATGGCATCCATCAAGCTGGGTGTCTGAAGCGGCATGTTCTGCCGCGCGAGCAGGATCTCAAAACGCCACGTGTATTCATTAGAGATCCGCCGATATTCGTCCATCAGGGCTTTCGCTCCTTTATTCTCGGTCCAGTTATATTTGACGGTTCGCGCACGTCCACCCTGCTTCAACGTAAATGTAAGGTTGCCAAGATGCGAATAGTCACGCATGTACTGATAATCCTCGGTCGAATCGAGATAATTAAGCTCGGAAAGAACTTCGGTTATCTTTTTGAGGGTGACAGCCGAGAGTTGGATCGGGTCCGTGAGCATCTCATCGTATCCGTCCTTTAGAAAGGAGATCTTTCCTTTCCCGACATCATCGTGCTCAATTACGATCTCTCCGTAGGAAAAGCCTGGGCGTGTGAATTCGTAGAAGTGTGTCGCTGGAGAGGAAGTTTCGCTCTCTTTGGAGGACTTCGAAGGAGCAGTATCGGGTCGTTCATTACGCTTGCCAGCCGCAGGAACGGTCGGTTCCTGAGTAGGCTGGGGCGTTGGAACAGCCCTTGCGTTGGCTTTCTTTTGTGCCGCTCCCGTTATAGCTAAGAGCCCTATAAACAGCAGGCAAAGGGATAGTTTTGTGGGTATTTTCATTCCTGACAATCCTACCGAAGTCTTGAAAAATAGCTAGTTTTACTCGTAGCAATTGTCTTTGATGCTGCCTTAAAGAATGCGGTTGGTTACTCGAATTTAACCGAAACTACCTTAGAGACGCCAGCCTCCTGCATAGTAACGCCATACAAGGCTCTTGCCGCCTCCATCGTGCGTTTGTTGTGAGTAATCACGATAAACTGTGTCTTCTCAGACATTTCCGCGATCTTAGTGGCGAAACGTCCGACGTTAGCATCGTCAAGCGGAGCATCAACTTCGTCAAGCAGACAAAATGGTGAGGGGCGGTATTTGAATATCGCAAGCACCAGAGCTATCGCGGTCATTGCCTTTTCGCCGCCAGAAAGCAGCATAATATTCTGCAGACGCTTGCCCGGCGGCTGAGCGACAACTTCGATCCCGGCCTCTAAAATATCGTCCGACTCCAACAAGGTCATCTCGCCGCGGCCCCCGCCAAACATATCGAGGAAAAACTGCTTGAAATGCTCGTTGATCGCTTCAAATGCTGATCTAAATCGTTCGCGCGACCGCTGCTTGATCTCTTTCAGTGCTTCTTCGGTTGCCTGGATACTATCTATAATGTCGGTCCGCTGCGACGTCAGGAACAAATGCCTTTCTTCCGCCTCGCCGAGCTCTTCGAGAGCGAGCATGTTGATCGCACCAAAATTATCGAGTTTCTCCCGCAGATCATCCGCATCGCGACGGGCATTTTCGAGTACGAAATTCTCATTCGGCTCGGTGTTTTCGACCAATTCTACAAGTGGAATGTTCAATTCCTGCTGACAGTTATCGCTCGCATTTCGTAACCGCGTCAGAGCCTCGGCCTGACGGATCTCGACCTCGGCTTTCTCGTTTCTCGCCTCGACAGTGCGGCGGTTGATGTCGGCAAGTTCCTCGCTGGTCTTATCTGAAAGCTCTCGGGCCGCAGCCAAACCGGCGATCGCGGCTGCAAGTTCCGTATTTTCCTTCTCGATCTCAGTGCCAGCGGACGAAATGCGATCAGTGATCTCATTGATGGAATCGCGCAGATCTTTGATCTTCGCCTCGGCCTCGGTCAATTCGAGATTCTGCACGGCTATTCGGGATTCGATCTCACGATGTTCGTTCTCTACCCGACGAAGAGCCGACACCGCTGAGCGCCGACGTTCGTCAGATGTCGCGGCGATCATGCGTTTATCATTGAGGATCGCGATCGCTGCTTCGGCCTTTTCGCGAGCAACGTGGAGTTCGAGGCCGACAGAGTCAAGTCTCGCCGACGTTTCTGTTCTCGCGTCCTCAGCACTCTGCTTGTTCGAAATCGCATCGGCACGCCGCTGTTTAACTTCTTCGATCTCCGAGCGGATCTGTCCGGCTTCGTCTGATACGACCTTGCGGTGCCGCTCTGCCCTCGCGATCTCCTCACGGGCGGCGTGAACCTGGATCTGCAGGCCGTGAATACCGCGATCGACCTTGATGATCAGCGACTGCAGATCGACCGTTTTGCTCTCGCTGTCAACTAGGCTCGCTTTCGCCCTCTCGACTACGGCGTTAGCCTTTTCGATCGCCGCCTCAAGCCGTGTACATTCCTTGCCGAGTTGACTCAACTCGCGTTTGAACGCGAGCAGAGAGGAATTTTTTCCCGTCGATTTCTGCTTTCCGCCCACAAACATCCGTCCGCCAAGTAGCAGGTCGCCCTCGTAATTGACAAGTAACTCGCCATCGGAAACCTTCTGGTCGAGATCCTTCACAAGCCTCGCCGACATCTCTCGCGGAAATATCTGCTGCAAGACCTTAGCGAGTTCACCTGATACTCCAAGATGATCTGCCATAGAGCCATCACCTGTTCTTGCCTTATCAGTTCCTGCTTCTAAATCCTTCGGCAGGATGATCATCGCTGTGCGGCCGATGTCGTTCGTTTTTAACCAATTAGAAACCAGCTTTGCATCCCTGACGGATTCGACTACGACAGCTTCCAAAAAATTACCAAAGAGCATCTCGACAGCCGTTTCAGCTTCGCGATCGACGTTCAACCGGTCGGCCAAGACACCGGCGAGATTTACGCCAATATTTTTCTGCTCCGCGAACAACTTCTGCACCTGCGGAGTGTAAACGGCTTTCTTTTCTTCAAGTTCACGCAGGGTCGCGAGCCTGTGACGCTTTGCCGAATGCTCGTCATTTAGAGTTTTGAGTTCGGCCTCTGCAGTTCGAACAACGTTGCGGGCTTCGTTCGTCGCCGCCACAAGAAGATCTTTCTCAGCGTTCAACTCCTTAAGTTTACCTTCTTCCGAAGTCAGATTTTGAGCGAGTTCGTCGGCCTGCTTCTGATTCGCGGCGAATGTTTCTTCTGCTCGATACCCTTCTTTCTGCAGCCCGTCGGCACGCATTTCGAGGCGTTCGAGGTTGTTCTCGAGTTGCCGCGATATCTCATCAAATCGCTCGGCCGCACCTGTGTGCTGCATCAGTTCGCTGCGGAGTTTTTCGATCGTACCTTCGATCGCTGCCAGCGAAGCCGCTTCCTTGCGGTGCTCGTCTTCGGAACTCCGGAGAATTGCTTCTGCCTTGGCGTATTCCGCCGTCTCATTCTGCTCGTCTTTTCGCAGCTTTTCCAGCTCGTCACCGAGCGAAGCATGACGCTCTTTGCTGACCTTGATCTCAGCCCGCAGCGCTTCGCACCGGGTGTTCAGCCCTACGATCTGATCGGACTTATAGATGTGTTCTCTTTCGGCACGGTCGCGTTCGAGGATGTTATTAGCGTGTATTTTTCGAAGCTCAGCAAGGCTTTCCTCAGCATCGCGGGCCTTTTGCGTCGCGTCACGAGCTGCATCTTCCTTTGCTTTGACCTGGGCCTGGAGTTCCGCCTCGATCTCTTCTGATCGACCAAGCTGGATCGCCAGTTCGTTTGAAAGATCGGTCAAATATCGCCCTTCAGCCGCATAAAGCTGGCGGAGAAGTTCGCGAAACTCTTCCTGCAGGATCTTGAACCGCCGTGTTTTCGCAGCTTGCCGACGAAGTGAATTGACCTGCGTTTCGACCTCAGAAATGATGTCGAAGATACGGCTCAGGTTCGATTTTGCACTGTCGAGACGCGATTCCGCCGCGCGCTGGCGAGCACGGAATTTTGAGATCCCGGCCGCCTCCTCAATTAGGTTGCGGCGGTCGGCCGGTTTTGCCGACAGGATCTGCCCGATACGTCCCTGTTCGATGATCGCGTAATGGGCACCTGACAAACCCGTACCGGCAAAGAGATCGGTAATGTCGCGCAAACGGCACGTTTTGCCGTTGAGCTGATATTCACTCTCGCCCGACATATACAAGCGCCGCGTGACCGAAACCGCCTCGCCCGGAGCAAAATCCAGGGCGAAAGAACGCGGACGCCAGTGACGCTTCGTTTTTATCTTGCTCTCAAGCACCTGCGTCGAACCGACAGCCATCGCCTTCACCGCTTCGATCGGTTCGCCTTCTACCGCCTGATCGTCGTGAAATCCGTTCTGCTCGTCAGAAACCTGAGCAGCGATCTCCTCCAATTCCGGCTCGATGCCTTCGATCTCATCCATGTCGACCGCGGCTTCATCGATACCAGATAGAGCCTGATCGATATCGGAAAGCTCGTGATCGTCGCCATCGAAAACGGTATCGTCGCGGACAAGATGCAGGACGACCTCAGCCATTCCGCCCGGTTTTCGGCTGCGGGTTCCGGCAAAAACGACATCCTTCATTTCGCCGCCGCGAAGCGATTTTGCACGCTGCTCGCCGAGCACCCACGACATTGCGTCAGAGACGTTTGACTTGCCGCAGCCGTTTGGCCCTACCACCGCAGTGATGCCGCTGCCGGTAAAAACTATCTCAGTGTAGTCGGCAAATGATTTAAAACCTGATATTTCGAGACGCTGAAGCTTAAACATTCTATAGTGCTGTGAGTTGTGTTGAGCACTATATTTTGTAGGATTGGGCCGTCGAAGTCAACCTTTGAAACCACTGGAACGCAGTTGCCCTCGCCCGCAACGCCGCCACTTCGGCGGGTGTAGAGAACGTCAGGTAAACTCACTTGAGTATTGCCTCAACGTCGTCACGCCGGAGGAACCTGCGTTCCCGGCAAATCGGCAAAAGAATGTCGATCTGAGCAGGCAGACGCACAGCCTACATCAATTCGTCACCGACACTCCGTAAGCCTTGCTTTTCGGCCCGTTCATTATCGAGTTCGGTGAGTACGTCGAGAAGGAAGTTGGTATTACTCGTGATAGCGATCACGATCGGGAATTCCTTTTCGGAAATATTGAACTCAAAAGTGCCGGAGTTGATCTCGATCAGGTCGCGAAAAGCCGCGTGGCCATTAGCTCCATTGCATTCGGCATCAACGATCTTGCCTTCGTTAAAGGAAACGCTGCCCATGTGTAGGTCGGATTTGATGATGCACAGGCCGGTCATTTTCGCACTCTCGATCACCTGCACGGCGTCAAAAATGCTCACGTACGCGAGGCTGCCCGCAAATGTGACATCCGTACGAACTTGCTGAGGCGAACGGTCACGATCGACCGCAAAATCCGGGCGTCGGGCTCGGCGAATGGCTTCAAGGCCGGGAGCGACAGAGATCCGCGGATCGAGCAATTTCGCTTCCTGCAGACGGTCATACGCAAGGTCAAAGTCTTCGCGGGCGATGTATAAGCTGACCAGGGCAAGGCACTGCTTTGCCGCCTCATTCAGATTCTTCTGCTTGACGCAGATATCCCGCATCTTCTCCCGCAGACTGATCGAACGCGGGCTGCGCTCCAGCGACTGCCGAAGCAGTTCAAACGCCTTCTCGGGCGAGCTGTATTTAACAAAAAGATCCGCATCGAGCAGCACAGACTCGATCGTGGTCTCCGTTACGGGAAGTTGAGGTTCAGCGACGGCGAGGCTCATAAATAGAGGTGTGAACAAAAATGTTCAACACATAGGTTAGCATATTCTACGAAGCGGCGTCACCATATTTTTACCCCGATCTTTGACAAAAAAAAGGCTTTCGCCCCCCGGTCAGAACCGCCGGCGTATGCCGGCGGAACGACCATAAATAGCGAAAGCCTAATTAACGACGCTAAGCGTAAGCCTTAGAAATCAAAACGAATACCAGCCCGGATCTGACGCTGGCGATAGGTTCTCGTCGGCACCAGGAAGTTCTGCCGAGCCAGAAGCTGGGCTGACGTCGGAGTTCCGTTCGGATCGTTTCTGAGGGCCGTAAAGTCGATAAATTCCGAACCATAGCTGAAGACCGCCGCGTTCAGAATATTGCCAAACTCGATCACCGGGCGGAATTTAAAGCGTTCTTTAAGCTTAAACTCACGCGACACACTCAGGTCAAAGGTGTAGAAGCTCGGACCAGTACCCGAATTACGCGGTAGATTACCGCCCTTGGCTCCGATCGGCTGCAGCGAAAACTTAGAGATCAATGCATCAGGAACCGGTGAGCCCGGATTTCGGGTTTTGATCTCACTCAGATCGCCGTTGTAGATCAGGCGGTCGGTGCTGACGTCATCGAGGTTCCGGTCCGTGCCGCCGGCTCCGAGATTGAACGGAGCTGACGTACCAAATCGGAAAAGCGGTGAGAATTTCAATTTGCCGAACCACCAAGGCGTATCGAACGTTCCTGACAGAGCAAATCGATGGCGGCGATCCTGTAGATTTCTCGCCCACTCGCGGCTGAAATCGCCATTGATCTCGGCGTTTGAAGTATTATTCAGACCGTCGTCCTTAGTGCTCGAAAGCGTGTATGCCATGCGGAAAGAAGCTCCAAATCCGTATCCAAGTTTGCGATAGCGGCTGCGGAGCTCAAGGATCAGCCCTTGGTAGAACGCGTTACCGATCGAACCAATGCGTGATGTTTCCTGCACCGTCTGATCAGGGCGGAAAGAAGCGATCGCAGCCAAAGCTATACCGATCGGTCCGCCGGTCGCCGCGTTGTTCTGTCCTGGAACCGCCACAGCCGGAGCGGTTGAACTCGTATTGATCGTGTTCAGATTGACGTAACAGTTAGGGGTCGTGGTGCCGCAAACAGTAGTGCCATTCGGAGTCGTGTGAAGTCCGCTGCCATCTGCGGTGTTAGTTCCAAGATAGAAAGTATATTGTCTGCCCGGTGCAAGAGTGTAAGGATTTGCGACCAGATATGCGGTCCAATCGGCATAACCGGAAGGAAGACGCGGCACGTTCGGGTTGTAGTCGCGCCAAAGGTGCACGGTCTTGTTCCAGGTGTAGTTGGCCTCAAAAACCCAGCCCTTTATGATCTCGCGCTCAAATCCGATATTGAACTGATAGCTCTCTGGGATCTTAAGATTTGCCTCAACCGAGCGGAGCGGATTACCTGCAGTCGAAAGATTGTTGACTGAGAACCCGGTGTTCGACGTACACGGTCCCGGAGCACCAACAACGGTGGCACAAGTTGAAGTGACCAACGTGCGGAGTTCTGCGGTCGTCGGGTAGCTGTTAGGGAAATTATTCGCGATCGCCGCGAGAATAGCGACGCGACGCGGATCGGTCGCCCCCGTTCCGATGGTTGTCGAATCGAAGGAAACAAGTGTGCCGCCGCTGTTCTGGATCGAATCACCAACGGTCCGAAGGAGAACGCGATTGTAGAAAATACCGGTTCCGAAGCGGATAACGCCGCGGCCCGATTTGAAAGGATCCCATGAAACCCCAAATCTTGGGCCGATGTTATTCGAATCGTCGACCGCAGTTTCCTTCTCGTACCTGACACCGTAGCTCAGTGTGACATTCGGCTTTACCTGAAGTTGATCGTTGAAAAAAGCCCCATAATAGCGGTTGCGAACATCCTGGCTCGTACCGAAATTCTGACGGTAACGGTTGATCACATTCTGCGTGTAGGAAAGTACGCTGCCGAAATTAAATGTGCCTGTCGCATCGCCCAGTCCGGTGACCTTGGAGACGACGTTCTGGATATCGAAGCCGAACTTGAGGGAATGATCGCCAACTACATGCGTTACAGAGTCCTGAAACTGCCAGCGGGTTTCGTTGCGAGTATCAGCGAAGTTGGACGACGTACTGGTGGTCGAGTTCCCCATGATGAGTGTCCTCACGGTATTTACGACGGGATCACGATAGCTGACCAGCACGACGGGATCGAGCGGGTCCGGAGCCTGAAAACTGGGCTGGTACCGCGACCACTGCATGCGAAATTGGTTGACAGTGCTCGCGCCGAAAACATGATTATCCGTAAAGTTCACGGCATCGGTATTAATGTTTTTCGCCTGAAAGGCATTTTCGAGTCGCGAGGTCGCCGTGCCGTTCGTCCGCCTGTTATTCTTGCGGCCAAACTGGAAGCCGACCGTCAGATCGTTGTTCTCGAACAGTTTATGGTCGATCCTGGCAGTCAAAACGTTGCTCTTATTCGGGGTGTCGTAAAGCTTGTTGTATGGCGAGATCAATCCGGCGGTGGGCGGGACCGCGGTGCAGGCGGCCGGGCTCGCATTATCACAAAACTGACCGCTGCCCGTTGGGGACGGCAAGGTGTATCTTGAATTGGTACCGACCGGCAGATATGCGTCGATCAGAGTCGTATCCGCGAGCTTATTGAATTCGTAAGCAACGGCAAAAAAGGTCTTCTGCTTGATGATCGGCCCGCTAAGGGTGAATCCCGGGTTCAATTCCTGAAGCGGAACGCGGCTGATACCGCGGCTGTTGTTGTACCACGAATTGGCATTCAGGCTTTCGTCTCGAAAGAACATGAAGGCTCGTCCGCGAAGCTGGTTTCCACCGGAACGTGTTCGTATGTTGATACGGCCACCAGATGCCCTGCCGTATTCAGCCGAAAACTGATTAGCAATGACCTGAACCTCGGCGATCGCCTCGAGCGACGGCTGAAAGCGGTCACGTGAGGAACGGTCGTCATTGTTGTCGAGACCGTCGATCGTAATGTTGTTCGAATATGCTGTACCACCAGAGATGGAGAAATTACCCTGCTCGAGTGGGGCAGATGATGGATTAGTTCCGCGATCCTCAGCAAGGCCCGAGGTCGAGAGCTGTTCCTCAGAAGTTCCGCCAAGTGTCAGTACAAGGTCCAGGGCGTTACGAGTGTTATTTGGAATTTCCTCAATGTCCCGGCTGGTGAGCGTGCCGCCAACGGTAGTCCGCGTCGTGTCGACGACAGCGGCATCATCCTCTGTAACAATTATGGTCTGTTCGGCCGTAACCCCAGCGGGCGAAAGCTTAAAGTCCTTTTGAACATTCTGGGCCGATACCGTTGCGATCTCAGGCGTTTCCTGGGTTCCAAATCCACTGGCTGCGACCTTTATCTTGTAGGTTCCCGGCTTCAACTTGACAAGCAGATAACGCCCTTCGCCGTCCGTGACTACATTGCGAGACTCTTTGGTCTCCGTCATCGTCGCCGTGACGGTGGCACCAACGATAGCAAGGCCATTAGCGTCAAGCACTTTGCCAGTGATCGTTATATCATCGAGGTCTTGTCCAAAGTTAAGAATGGCCGTGGCCAAAAGCACCAGGGTAAGCGCTAAACTGCGGGTAAAAATTCTTCCAAACATCTATTGCTCCTAACGAATATCCGTATTTTGATTAACCGAAATCGTATCCCAAATTCGCTGGTAAAGCAATCACATTACGGAGGGATATTAAGCAAATGGTAAGACCTTTTAAGTTGGGAAACAGGAGGTTTGGGTGTGTTAGTCATCGAGCGAAGCATCTTGCCGGACTCGCGAAACGCGAAAACGCGACACTGGAATGAGGGCCTCACTCGACGAAAACGCCTCGCTATTACGTGAGAATTCACTCGCATGGGTCTTGAGATATTCAAAAAACTGTTCGAATTCACGCTGCATCTGATCCATCTTGGCACGCATGTTCAGGATGATCTCGACACCGGCAAGATTGACCCCAAGTTCACGTGTGAGCGAGAGAATTATCTCGAGCCGTTCAAGATCCGAATCCTCGTAAAGCCGAGTGTTCCCAATTGATCGAGAAGGCAGCAGCAAACCCTCGCGCTCATAAAGGCGCAAAGTTTGCGGGTGGATATCATACAACTCCGCCACCGCACTGATCGTATAGGTTTTGATTCGCTTCTTCATAGCAAATTGGTATTCGGCATTTGGTCCTTGGTTTTCAAAGGCCAAAAACCAAAAGTCAAAAGCTTATTCCAATCCCATCACCTTTCTCGGATTCTCCGGATTCAGCTTTTCAAACTGCCGCAAAACTTCCTTAGTTTCCTCCGAGATAACACGCGGCAAAGTGATCTTCACTTCTACGAACTGATCTCCTCGCAAACTCGGGTTTCGCAAACTCGGGAATCCACGCTCGCGAAGCCTGAATTTCTGCCCCGATTCGGTTCCCGACGGTATCTTCAACTGCGCCTTCCCCTCGACGGTCGGCACCTCGATCTTCGTACCAAGAGCCGCCTCGGAAACCGTGATCGGTACCGTGATATAGACGTTATCGCCTTTTCTGGTCAGAAAGGGATGCTTACCAACATTTGTCAAAATAAACAGATCGCCGGGCTCGGCTCCCAGCCGCCCGCCATGGCCTTTCTTAGGTACTCGTACGCGAGAACCAGTATCAACACCGGCGGGAATTTTGATCTTCACCTGCTCGGCCTTCGGAGTGACGCCTTTGCCTTGACAAACTGAACACGGCTGGCGACGACGGCCCGTGCCTTCACAATCTGAACAGCTTTGCGAAAATTGCAGCCGTCCCCCGGTCTTCATTACCCGGCCGCTGCCTTTACAGGTTGGACAAGTAACGACAGGCCCTCCGGTGTCGCCCGCACCCTGGCAACGTGAACACTGCTCGCTTCGATTGACTGTAATGTTAGTCGTAAGGCCGGTAAACGACTCCTCAAAACTCAATGCCAGCGGGATCTCAATGTCACGTCCACGCTTTGGCATCGCCCGAGGCGGTTCTGGCTGAGCAGCCCTGCCGGAACCTGCACCGCCACCCCCAAAAAGGTCAGAGAAAATGTCTCTAAAACTCGACCCACTTCCGCCCGTCTGTCCGCCGCTAGAAAAATCGAATCCCGAGAAGTCAAATCCACCCGCCGGCCCAGATCCACCCGCGGCCCCGGAACTGAACGGCGAGGCGTCCGGATCGAGATTGTCCGCGTAGTAACCAAACCGGTCAAAAACCTTACGCTTTTTGTCGTCCGAGAGGACGTCGTACGCTTCTTGAACCTCTTTAAATTTATCCTCGGAAGCCTTGTCACCGGGATTTACATCCGGATGATGCTTACGTGCGAGACGACGGTACGACTTTTTGATTTCGTCCGCTTTGGCGTCTTTTTTTACGCCGAGGATCTGGTAATAGTCTTTTTTAGCCATTTGCTGGTAAGCCGTAAACGTCGGGCCCTGAGCAGTTTAGCTCAAGACCCTGGCATCTTCAATCAACGATCGCAACATAGAAAAGCGGTGGCAGTGAACGACGAAGCCCACTGCCAACCGCTTACTGATCACTGCTTACTTTTTCTCATCTTCCACGTCAACATACTCGGCATCAATGACGTTATCATCGCTTGCAGAAGCCCCACCATCACTATCGGCACCAGCTGCGGCAGAAGACGCCTGATCACCGGCACCGCCGTCCGCTTCAGGTGGCGGCGTCTGGCTATAGATCGCCTCGGCCAGCTTGTGCGAAGCAGTTTGCAGACGCTCGAAGGCATTGTTCATCGCGTCGACATCCTCGCCGCTGAGGGCGGTTTTGGATTCGGCGATCGCGGCTTCGATCTCGCCGGCGGCTGCAGCATCGACCTTATCTTTGTTCTCGGACATGGTCTTTTCAACGCTGTAAACCAAACCGTCCAGACGGTTTCGGCCTTCGATCACGGCCTTTTTCTTTTCGTCCTCACCGGCATGCGACTCGGCATCCTTCATCATCCGGTCGATCTCCTCCTTCGAGAGGCCCGACGAAGCGGTGATCGTGATCTTCTGCTCGCGGCCTGTGCCGACGTCTTTAGCAGATACGTTCACGATGCCGTTGGCGTCGATGTCGAACGTAACCTCGACCTGCGGCACCCCGCGCGGTGCGGGTGGAATGCCGACCAGGTGAAATTTACCGAGCGTTTTGTTATCCCCTGCCATCGGGCGTTCGCCCTGGAGCACGTGGACCTCAACCGAAGTCTGGTTGTCCGAAGCGGTCGAAAAGATCTCCGACTTACGCGTCGGAATGGTCGTGTTCTTCTGGATCATCGGCGTTGCTACGCCACCAAAGGTCTCGATTCCCAGCGTCAACGGCGTTACGTCGAGCAGGAGAATGTCGGTCTTCTCACCGCCCAGAACACCGGCCTGAACCGCTGCTCCGAGAGCCACGACCTCATCCGGGTTGACCGATTTATTCGGCTCTTTTCCGAAGAAGTTCTTGACCATTTCCTGGACCTTAGGAATACGCGTCGAACCGCCGACCAGTACGATCTCCTCGATATCCTTGGCGGTCAATCCGGCGTCTTTGATGGCCTGCTCGACCGGCGGCATCAAGCGTTTGAGGACGGGCTCGACGAGCTGCTCGAACTTCGAACGCGTGAGCTTCATCACCAAATGCTTCGGACCGCTAGCATCCGCCGTGATGAACGGCAGATTGATCTCCGTTTCCATCGCCGACGAGAGCTCGACCTTGGCCTTTTCACCGGCTTCTTTCAGCCTCTGAAGGGCCATTTTGTCGTTATGGAGGTCGATCCCCTGATCTTTTTTGAACTCATCGATGATCCAGCTAACGAGGATCTCATCCACGTCATCACCGCCGAGGTGAGTGTCGCCGTTGGTCGATTTTACCTCGACAACGCCTTCGCCAACCTCGAGGACCGAGATGTCAAAAGTACCGCCGCCGAAGTCAAAGACCGCGATGATCTCATCCTTTTTCTTGTCCAAACCGTACGCCAAAGCGGCCGCGGTCGGCTCATTGACGATACGTAGAACTTCGAGTCCGGCAACCTTGCCGGCGTCCTTCGTTGCCTGCCGCTGAGCGTCGTTAAAGTAAGCAGGCACAGTAATTACAGCCTTGTCGACTTTTGACCCGAGGTAATCTTCGGCTGACTGCTTCAGTTTCTGAAGCACCATCGCTGCGATCTCGGGCGGGCTGTACTGCTTGCCTTCGGCGTCGATACGCACGTCGCCATTCGAAGCCTTTTCTACCTTGTATGGAACCTGTTTGATCTCCGAGTTGACCTCATCGTACTTGCGGCCCATAAAACGCTTGATCGAATAAAGCGTGTTCTCAGGATTTGTAACGGCCTGACGCTTGGCGACCTGGCCGACCAAACGATTGCCGTCCTTTGTGAATGCAACGACCGACGGAGTTGTACGTCCGCCTTCGCTGTTCGTGATGACGACGGGCTCGCCGCCTTCCATCACGGCGACGACCGAATTGGTCGTTCCCAGATCGATACCGATAATTTTGCTCATATATTTACTCTCCAAAAATTATGATTGCCACTGCTCTAATAAAAATCATTTAGTTGAGCATGGAGAAATGATAATAGTTGAGTGTGTTGTTGTCAAGTTTATTTATGCCCTTATATGCGCGGGACTTTACCAGACAAAATAACCAGATCATTGGTCGAGCGGCCAGCCCTTTTTGGTCGAGTGTATTCCCAGCGTTTGGTATAGGTGTTTGCCAGTTTGGTAAAGGTGCTTTTTGGCGAAAATATGCTCAGGTATTCTTCAACGATCCACCTTATCGTCGACAAGATCCCCTTGCCGTTCTCGCCGTTCATTGAGCGAACTAGCTGTTCTCACCAAAAAGTACGCAAAACATATCAATCTGAGAAAAACATGTCATTTTGTGCATAACCTATCAATGTGAGAAAAATGGCATTTCAATTCGAATTTGGTTTCGGGATAATTCTGGCTGTACGAACTATCAGGAGGCAAGAATTATGAACAGCAAATGGACCAGATTCGAAGGAAGGCAGCATGGCAGGACGGCTCGGCCCGGATTGCGGGTGACGATCGGCCCGCGGCACGTTATCTATCTAAATGGAAAGGCATTCGATGCGATCGATCGTCACCCGGCGGTCGAAATGCTCTACGACGGCAATCGCCGGATCATCGGTCTCAAGCCGGTCGATCCGCACAAAAGCTATGCATTCCAGGTCAAAAAGCACGGCAGCTCAGGCGACTATCACCGCATCTCGGCATCGGCATTCTGCCAGCACTTCCGCCTGCAGATCGACAGGACACTGCTTTTCGAAGGTGCGGAACTAGATAACGACGGCGTCCTACTCCTCGACCTGAACCGCACCGTAACGGTCGGCCGCGGGTCAAGATATAAATGAGCGATGCTCGACTGGAGCGGCAAGCATCCCTGCCTGCCACGCCGGTTCCTCCGGCGTTAAGAGTTAAGGTTTAAGGGTGACACCAGCTTGCGAAAATCAAGAGTTTATAACACCGAGGAAGCCTCGGTGTGGCAAGCAGGGATGCTTGCCGCTCCAGTCGTCAGTCTTTATAGCTATTTTCATTGATCTCGAGCGGCCGGTGAATGGTTGGGGGAACATGGGTGTAGCGGCTCAGGAACTTTTCGACCGCCGGTGTTGATCCGACGAAGATCAGCTTCGCACCCTTGTAAACCCGCAGCCGCTTTTCGCCGCCCGTCAAAAACTCGACCTCTACGGTCAGCCCTAACGAATCGGCAATATGACTTATGAACTTTGGTGCCATGGTCTCTTTATTGAATACCCTAGACAACCTGACGACCATATTCAACCCGCCGGAAAACAGCACCTTAAATAGCTGTTAAATGGCACAAAATTGTAATTCCGTTCACAAAGCCGGGAACGCAGGCGCCCTCGCCTGCAAGCGTCCTGCTTTGAGGACGCTGATGGCCGGGGTTATTGATCGATTTGGAAGATACTAACGTCGGTCACGCCGGAGGAACCGGCGTTGCAGCCGAGGGCGGCCGCGTTCCAGTCAGAAGCCGATTACGCCGGAGGAACCGGCGTTGGCAAGCAAAATGCTTGAGCTCCAGTCGAAAGCCTTAAAATTACGCCCCGCGTTGATCTAGCGATCAACGCGGGGCAGTTCTGTTTTCTACTACTGCAGGCCCCAGAAATCGATGTTCGTCATGTTGGCGGTGACGAGCATGTTTCGGGTTGGGTAGCGGTAGCGTTTCGAGCGGACGCCGATCATGTAGACCTGGGTCGTCGGGACATTTTCGAATGTGAAAATGCCGAACGAACTGGTGGTCGCGATGCGACGGAGGCCGTTCGGGTCGATCAGGACTACCACTGCGTTCTGCACGCCGAGGCCGTTCGGGGTTAGTACCCTGCCGGTAATGGATGCGGCCGTTTCGCCGCAATTAATGCCGAGGGCGGCGTCGTCGATCATGACCACATCGCTTCCGGATGTTCCCGCAGGACGTGTGTAGTTAAAACTCAGCGTCCGCGGCACTCCGTCCGCGAATGCCGACAGATCGACGAACCGGAGCACATAATCATTGTCCGCGACCGCCGGCTCGTTGATCGTTTGGACAACCGTGCCTCCCAGAGAAATTGTAACCGCCGAATTTGCCGGGGCAGTCAGCATGCCGGCTTTCAAATAGTAGCTGAGCACCGCATTACTGCCGACCGGAATGACCACGGTCTGCTGGACGCTCGCCGTGTAAGCAGATGACCCATCGCTGAGGCCGTCGAAACGAATAAATCCGGCTCCGGTTCGCGGTACCGCCCCGAGTCCGCACCCCGCCCCGCTGCAGAGAGTTGAACCGGTTGTCGAGACGGACGTCCAACTCGGATTTACAAAAGCATTAGTCGACTCAAAGCCGCCATCCTGAAGCGCGTTCGCGTTCGGCAAACAGGCGGGCGTTGGAGTCGGCGTCGGCATTGGTGTCGGCGTTGGTGTCGGCGTCGGCGGTAGTGGCGTTGGAGTTGGAGTTGGCGGCAGCGGCGTTGGCGTCGGCGTCGGCGTTGGCGGCAGCGGTGTCGGTGTCGGCGTTGGCGTTGGCGTTGGCGGCAACGGTGTCGGCGTTGGCGTTGGTGTTGGTGGCAACGGTGTTGGTGTCGGTGTAGGCGTTGCTGCGGCTCCCGGGGAGAGAGTTAGGTTCGTTAGGAACATCTGATCGCCTGTATCATCGTCCTGATTATCAGCTTGAAGTCCGGCGGCGTAGAATTTGACCGGCCCGACGCTTGCGGCCGGGGCTGTCCAGTTAAATGTCCAGGTTGCTCCGTTTGCCTGCCCTCGAAATACGCCGGTTCCGGATTGGTTCATATACTGCCGCGTCGAAGAATTTGCAACCGCTGTGAAGGAGGTCGTGGCGGTGAGCGTTCCTGCCTTCGAATTTGTCGCCGTATCGAGCGCCGTGAGCTGAAATCCCCATGCTCTCCGCGTGGTGTCGGTCGTGGCTTGCGTGACCGTTATCTGAATAGTTTGGCCCGGCGTATAGGTCGCGGGTGCTAATATCTGGATCGTTCCGGGACCGCTGTTTGAATTGTGGCAGGCGGTGCAGGTTTGCTCACTCGGAGCTCCCGTGCGGGCATTTGGCGAACCATTTGAACGAGCCTCAACCTCCGTGGCCGAGCGGTCGCCGGTAAAAACTATGATCAAGGAACCGAGAATAAATAGGGCGAGAACGATGAGCTTTAGCTTATGAATATTCGGGACCATTTTTGAACCTCCTTGTTTAGACACTGCGTATGACCGGCATCGAAAAACGTTGTGCGGGAGGCCAACCGATGTATGCGTACGCGGAAAGATCGTGAAGTTGTCAAAGCGGGGTCAATTCGAACTTGGCAATTACCGTTCCATCAGAAACGACGGTATTTTGCCCGCAAAATGTAGCTCTGCGATCAGGAACAGGGCGGAGATGCGCGGATATTTTTTCGCAGCAGTGCGTATTTGTTCACAGTAAACAATTTTTAACACGAGGCGAGTTAGCTTTGTAGGGATGTGCTGTTTGGCTCTCTATCCAAGCGGTCAGATCAAAAATGGAGACGATTTAATATTCGATGAGATTCCATACTAATTTTGCGCTGCTTTTCCTGTTGCAGTCGTGTTACCGCTAGTGGCAGTGCCCAGAAACCGAATTCGAAGAACGAGGTGCAATCGCTCAGTATCCACTCCGATACGCTACAGAGTGGTAAACTAAATCCATGGATACGGCATTTGAAATCGACCGCCGGAACGGTCAGATGATTAGTCGCGGGCGTCGCCTCGCGTATCTGACGATCATTTGGAATTCCCTTGAAGGTATTCTTGCGGTCGGAGCGGGAATCCTCGCTGGAAGTATAGCCTTGGTCGGCTTTGGCGTTGACTCGGTCATAGAGGTTTCGTCGGGCGCGATAATCCTTTGGCGGTTGGTCGCGGGTGACCGCAGAGAAAAGCTAGCTCTGCGGCTCGTGGGCATCAGTTTTCTTGCCCTTGCGACCTACGTTGGCTTCGATGCCTTGAAATCGCTGGCTTATCGCGAACTTCCAGAAGCCAGCTATGCCGGAATCGGCATCGCCGCTCTCTCGCTGGTTGTCATGCCCTGGCTTGCGCGAGCGAAACGAAAAGTGGCCGCCAGTCTGAACAGCAAAGCTATGCACGCGGATTCACGCCAGACCGATCTTTGCACGTATCTTTCGGCTATCTTGCTCGGCGGCCTGCTTCTCAACGCGATCTTCGGTTGGTGGTGGGCCGATCCGGTCGCGGCTTTAATAATGGTTCCGATAATCTCGAAAGAAGGCGTTGACGCACTTCGGGGCGAAACTTGTGACAACTGTCATTGCGGATAGCGTGTCGCAGTAATGTCTTTCTCGCCGCGAAGAGCGGGAACGACCTGCATCCGGACCAGGTAGATCCGCTGGTCGAAGCTATGGCATATTATTCCGCCGTCCGAGCGGTCCTTATCCGCTTATCTGCGTTTTTTCGCACCAGCTGTTTGGCTCGCTTGCTTAGTAAAAACGAACCTGTGTTTGATAAAATCCAAGCTGTCAGAACAAAACTGGAGACGATTTAATATTCGATGAGATTCCGTACTAATTTTGCGTTGCTTTTCCTGTTCGCGGCCTTATTTACCGCTGTTGGCACTGCCCAAAAACCGAAGTCGAAGGACGAGGCACTCAAGGAGATCGCCGCCCTGGTTGCCACCAAAAATCCCGAAGATATGGCGAAGGCGTATCCGCTGGGGAAGGATTTTGTCGCCCGCTTTGGGAAGGACAATAAGGACGGGAAAGACAAGGCTGTCAATCAGGTCAAGGCTTTCGTTGAGGGTTATCGCGAGAATTCGTTCTTCGCCGCAGTGGACGGAAACAAGCCCGCCGATGCCTTTGCACTGGGCAAAGATATTCTGGCGGAGCACCCCGACGATGTCAGCGTTATGATCAATCTGGCGCACGCTGGTTACAACTCCTTGGGAACGACCCGCAACAAGACCTACGCAAATGAGACGATCAGCTTCGCGAAAAGTGCGGCTCAGGCGATCGAATCGGGCACGACGCCGAAGACCTTTGCCCCATATAAGGACAAGGACGAGGCCCTCGCGTGGATGTACTACATTCCGGGCTACATTGTGATCGACACTGACTACAAAGAGGCGGCGGCAAACATCTACAAAGCCACGACTTTCAACGCCCCGGTCAAGGAAAGCTCGCTGCCGTACTATCTGATCGCCTCGTATTACGAAGACGTTTACGCCAAACTCTCGACCGATCTGAAGGCCAAAGTTGCCGCCAAAACGATCAACGATGCGGACTTCAAAACGGCTAACGACCGCATAACTAAAGCCATCGAATTGATGATGGATGCGTACGCACGAGCATTCAAGAAAGGTGAAGCCGAGAAGAACCCGAACGCCGCTCAATGGAAAGAGCGTCTCACGCAGGTTTACAAATTCTCTAAGAAGACCGAGGAAGGGCTGCCGGAGTTTATCAAGTTCGCGGTGCTGTCGCCGATGCCGGATCCAGCGAAATTCTAGTCGGCGGCCTTGGCGGCTTCCTCTTCGCGCATCAAACGGGCGACCTGGAAGATGTAGTGAATGCCGGAAACCACCGCGAAAAAGGCAACGGTCGTGTAAACCGTCGGCAGATAAAAGCCGCGAAGCTGTGGAAACACCGCGGCGATCATGATCAGGATGACGCCGAGTACCTGAACAAAGGTACTCGCCTTGCCGAGCCACGAGGGTTTGAATCCGCGAAAGCCGGTCATGACATTTATCGTGCCGGCGATGGTAATGATGCCGATATCGCGCCCGATGACGCACGCCGTGACCCAAAACGGTATTGGCAAATGCCGCTCGTTGCCGACCACGCTCGATAGCGTCAGCATCACAAAAGCGGTCGTCATCAGCAGTTTGTCGGCGATGGGATCAATGATCGTCCCGAGCTCCGATTCCTGCTTCATCCGCCGCGCGATAAAGCCATCGATGCCGTCAGAAACGCCGGCGATCGTGAAAACGATAAGCGCCCAGCCTTCGCGATGATAAACGAGTAGGATCGCAAACACGGGAATCAGGCCGATCCGCAGAAAGGTCAGCATGTTCGCAACAGTAAGGACTTGTGTGGAAATATTCGAGGCCATTTTATTGCGGAATGCGGAGTGCGGAGTTCGGAATCAAGATCGCTTTTTACCTCGGGCAGTATTTATTGAAGAAACCCATATTGCAGTCAGTTGGTTGGCCTCGTCGAGCAGATTCGCGACCAATTCGGCCTTGAGAGTTTCTGAGTCAACTAACATTTCAATCCAAAAAGCTGATTCATCGGTTTCTTCTTCGACAATTCCAAGCTTTGAGATGAACTCCGCCGTTGATCGAGCCCTGCAAGCTGCCCGATAATTTGCAGCGACGGATGTTCCCGAACGTATGAGCTGATTCCCAATTGTCTTCCCCGTAACAGTTTTGGGTAGACTCTCCACAAGTTTGATTACACGCAAAGCAAACTTTTTTGTCCTGTCCTTTAAATTGTCATTTTTATCCATACCAAATCGTCAGTAAGTCCTTCATTTAACCCAAAACAAATTCCGCACTCCGCATTCCGCACTCCGCACTCCGCACTTAAAAGCATTTCAGCTCCAATAACGAGATCTCGGGCGGGCATTGGTATCGCATTGGAACGACAACGGTGCCGATGCCGCGTGTGACGTAAACCTGCGAGCGTCGGCGTTCGTAAAGGCCGGCTCGCAGCTTGCGCGGACGCAAAAGGCGTTTTTGGTCATCGCGAAATTTGATCTGGCCGCCATGCGTGTGGCCGCTGAGCGTGAGATCGACGCCGTAACGGGCGGCTTCGCGAAAGATGATCGGATTGTGCGCAAGCAGGAGTTTCATTTCGTCAGGGAACGAACCTTTGAGCGCCGCCGGAACGTCGGTTCTGCCGACCATGTAATCGTCAACCCCAGCCAGCCAGAACGATGCCCCGCGAGCCTCGAACCGGAAACCTTCATTGACCAGCATATTAATGCCTTCGCCCCGGAAAAGATGCGTGACGAGGTCGGCGTCGGTCCAGTGATCGTGGTTGCCAAGACACGCGTGAACGCCAAATTTTGCCTTTAGTTTAGCGAGCTCAGCCGCCACCGGAGCGATATATTCACGCTCGTGCGAGACATAATCGCCCGTCAGGAGAAAAATGTCAGGCCGGAGCCGATTAGCGACCTTTACAACGCGCCGGATGTGCTCGATGCCGGTAAAAGGACTGTGGTGAATGTCAGAGAGATGAATGATCTTAAACCCGTCGAGCTGTTTCGGCAGACGCTTCAGACGAATTTCAACCCGCTCGAGCGAAAGGCTGTTCGCCTCATTAAGGGCGGTTCGCGCGGTCTTCGACCAGTTCCCAGCAAGCTTCCGTATCGGCTCCTCAGATGCAACGTACGCACTGATCCGTTCAGACAGCTTTACCCGCTTTGTTGCAGTTTCTCTCATCGTTGGATTACTGAGTATAGCCCCTCGGGCAGGAGAATACAACGGTTTTCGACTGGAGCGGCAAGCATCCCTGCTTGCCACACGGCGGCTTCCGCCGTGTTAGGCCCTCGAACATTACTCCAATCGACTTAAAACTCAGAGCATAAGCGGCCTTCGACCGCTGGCAAGCAGGGATGATTGCCGCTCCAGTCCGCTACGCGATCACTTTTAAAAACTTCCGCTTCCCAACTTGAAGTAAAACTCCATCGGCATCAATAGCTATCTCGGCGTTCGCTGCGGACGCTTTTTCGCCGTTGACCTTGACGCCGCCCTGTTCGATCAGGCGTCGGGCTTCGCCTTTTGACGCGGCGAGGCCGGTATCGGCGATGAGTGCCGCGAGGGCGTATGTTCCGGCAGCTACGGTCTTTTCCTCGATCTCGTCGGGAACTTCTTTTTGAACAAAACGTTTGACGAATTCTTCCTCAGCCGCGTCAGCCGCTGCTTGAGAATGAAAATCAGCTATGATCAACTTAGCGAGATTCACTTTAACGTCACGAGGATTTTTACCTTCCGCGATTTCAGATCTCAGATTCGAAATTTCAGACGGCGACAGATCCGTCAGCAGCTCGAAATATCGCCACATCAGGTCGTCGGTGATCGACATTACCTTGCCAAACATCTCGCCCGCGGGTTCGTCGATGCCGATGTAGTTGCCGAGCGATTTTGACATTTTGTTGACGCCATCGAGGCCTTCGAGCAGCGGCGTGGTAATGATGACCTGCGGTTCCTGAGCGTATTCACGCTGCAGGTTGCGCCCCATCAGGAGGTTGAATTTCTGATCGGTTCCGCCTAGTTCGACATCCGCATTCAGAGCAACGCTATCGTAACCCTGGACCAGCGGATACAGCAGTTCGTGAAGCGAGATGGGCTTTTCCTCGTTCATCCGCTTGGTAAAATCGTCGCGTTCGAGGATCTGTTTGACGGTGGTTTTGGCGCAGAGCTTAATGAAATCAGCCGCGTTAAATTTATCCATCCACTCGCCGTTAAACCGCAGTTCCGTCTTCTCCGGATCGAGCAGTTTGAACATCTGCCGTTTGTAGGTTTCGGCGTTCACATTTATTTCTTCCCGCGAAAGCGGCGGTCGCGTGACGTTCTTGCCCGAAGGGTCGCCGATCATCCCCGTAAAATCACCGATCAAAAAGATAACCGTATGCCCCAGGTCCTGAAACGCCTTCAATTTGCGAATGACAACCGTGTGTCCGACGTGGATATCCGGCGCGGTCGGGTCAAGCCCAAGCTTTACCCGAAGCGGCTTTCCGGTCTTCTCGGCACGCTCGAGCTTTTTGCGGAGGTCTTCCTCGCGAATAACGTCAACGGTGCCTTTTTTTAGGAATTCTATTTGTTCGTCAATGATCATGAAAAATTATGTGCCTTATGGCATCAGCTTGTCGTAATCCGCATGTGACCCAATCCAAAACCACAAGGTAGCTCCATTATATTCAACCGCCAGAGCCCGATAGTGAACTCCGACGCGGGCTGACCACATGTCATCAATCTTTTTGAAATTTAAGGATGGATGGTGCGGATCTGTTTTGAGTAGCAAAAAATTCTTATCCGCCAGCTTCTGAATGTGGGTTGGCAGTTTTTCATAGAGCTTCCAAAATTGCGGCGTAGTTCGATGTTTCACAAGGGACGTGTCCGTCCTGCATCGCTCTCGGCTCTTGCTTGACTGATTAGAGATTCAAATCTCCCCGCCTGTGAATCACTCTCGATCTGATCGTCCCATAACCGAGACCGATGCTCCTCGAACCAAACTTCAAATTCAACCAAGTCACTATGCGGCAATTTCTCGACTGCATTTTCTATCTCTTTAACTGTCATCGTGTCCATATCTCACAAAAATATCAGTTTTAGCTGCAAAAATACAGAAATCGTCCGAATAAATGATTCTGCAGTCATAACCTTCGATACATTATATATGCATTCGTCAGGCCGTTTTTTGAGTGGTTGATGGCATCCGGGATCTCGCCGATGATCTCGAAGCCGACGCTCTTCCATAGATTTACGGCGACGGTGTTGCTTTTTACGACGAAATTGAATTGTATCGCGGTGAATCCGAGTCGGCGGGCCTCTTTAATCGAGTGTTCGGCCATTTGTTTGCCGATCCCTTTACCCTTCGCATCTGGCGAGACCATGTATGCACCGTTTCCAACGTGGGCACCAAGGCCGGGATTGTTTGCTCTGAGCCAATAAATGCCAAGCACTTCCTCGCCTTCGACTGCGACATAATTGTGTTTGTCCGGGGTGAACCAGTACGCCATCATCTCGTCTTCAGGCGAGTCAGGCGCGAAGACGTATGTATCTCCGCCAGCGATCACCGCTTTGATTATTTGCCATATCGCAGGTTTGTCGTGGGTCTCGGCTTTGCGGATCTCGATCATTTTTGCTGCCTTTGCGTTCTAAGCTAGTTTGCGTAAAACTCATAAAATGTTCCTGTTATTTTACGCAAAGGCTCAAAGTTCGCAAAGAGTCGTCTATATAACAAGAGCGGTTCTCGGAAAGATCCAATATGCGAAATATATTTATCGAATTGGAGTTCATTCACGACACTTTACAGAAACATGGTCCGGTTGCCGCGCTTGGCGGCATCGTGGTGGTCGGCCTAGGGCTGATACTCGCGAGATTAGAAATGATATTGGCCGGTGCTATCGTGATTTTCGTGGTTGCCGTGGACTTTGTCATAATGCTCTTTCTCGGCAATCGTAAATCAAACTGATCCGGTCGGAGCAAGGAATTTGAATACTTATGGCGAACGATCTGAAGAATCTGCATTTAGCATTTATCGGCTGTGGTGTGATGGGCGAATCGATGCTCGCGGGGCTCTTGCGAAAAGACCTCGTCGATCCCAAGAATATCGCGGCGAGTCACCCGCGTGAGAGCCGCCGGAAAGAGCTGGCGGGAAAACACGGGATCGCAGTTTTTGAGAGCAATGCCGAAGCCGCGAAAATGGTCATCGGCAAAGAGAATTCGGCCGTTGTGATTTGCGTCAAGCCGCAGCGGCTCGCAAGCGTGCTGAGCGACCTGACCGGCGTGCTGCATCTCGACCAGCTCGTCCTCTCGATCGTCGCCGGAGCCCGGATCGAGCATCTTGCCGACGAACTCGGCACTGCCAAGATCGTCCGCGCAATGCCAAACACGCCTTCGCAGATCGGTGCTGGGATTACGGCCTGGACCTGCACCAGTGCGGTCGATGAGACCGAGCGCAGCCACGTGTCCGAGATGCTTTCGGCCCTCGGAAAAGAGCTTTTTGTCGAGACCGAGAACATGATCGACATGGCGACCTCGCTCTCCGCCACCGGCCCGACCTACATTTTCATGGTCATGGAAGCCCTCACCGACGCGGGCGTCCACCTCGGATTCTCACGCGACATGGCCAAGGAACTCGTCCAGGAAACGATGCTCGGCTCCGTTAAATTTGCCATGGAATCCCACAAACACCCCGCCGAACTCCGCAACATGGTCACCTCCCCCGGCGGCACCTCAGCCGAAGCCATCTACCAAATGGAAAAAGGCTCGCTCCGGACGGTACTATCGAAGGCGGTTTATGCGGCTTATAAACGGGCGGTCGATCTTGGAAAGAAGTAGGCCTGGCGATATTAGACCGGAAGTGAGACCTTACTGAGCAGGGCGGTAAAGCGCGGTTCGGAGCGGAGGCTGTCGAAATTCGGTTCGACCAGCAAGTACTGGATCTGCGAATCATGCTCATCGTAAGCCCGCTCAAGGGCAGCAAGTGCTTTATTGCGTTCGCCGAGACCTACATACAAGATCGCAAGCTCAAGCGGCGACACATATGCCGTATTGTTTTCAAGCCCGCGAAGAATGGCTTTCGCTTCACCAAGCTGTCCATCCCGGGCAAGGGCAGAGCCAAGATAACAACGGACGCCCGCGTGATCCCCGCCAATCCTCAGCATGTCCCGGTAACCGGAGATAGCTTCTTTAATGCGCCCTTGAGCTGAATATGTCAATGCCCTGCCGTAATGGCCGCCGCCGCTAGCCGGATCCAGTTCGATGCTTATATTGTACTGCTCCAGTGCCCGGTCGTATTGGCGGGCAAAGTAGAACCCATAAGCAATATCCGAGTTGATCGTAGACTTTAATGGATCAAGCTCGCGGCCAAGCCTCATCTCGGCCGCGGCCTCATCATGCCGGGCCTGCGTAGTGAGGAAGAATGAGTAGCCAAAGTGGACCGCCGCAAGATTCGGGTTTAGCTCGATCGCTCTTTTGTATTCGCGTTCCGCCCCAACCCAATCCCAATCCAAACGGCAAACTCCAGCCATTGCGAGGTGAGCCTCGGCTAGGTTGTCATCTAATTCGATGGCTCTCTCCGCAGCTGCCCTAGCCTTCTGGGTCATTTCGATCGGGTCCTGAAACCCATTTTGGCCAAGATAAAGATACGACCCTGCCAGCGAAGCATACGCCGATCCATAATTGCTGTCGATCACAAGAGCCTGCAGAAACAACTCAATAGCTTTCTTCGAGTTTTCCGCTCCGCTTTTTGCACGATAGAAATGACCTTTTTGCAGCAGTTCGTAAGCCCTTGGATCTGCTTGATCGCGCTCGGCCAATCGCCGCTGCTCGCTTCCCGTAAGCCCCAAATTAAGTTTAGCGGCGATCTGACGTAGGATCTCACCCTGGATCTTTATTAGATCTGCCGGCCTGCCGTCGAATTGCCCTCCCCAGATCTGCGAATTATCGGTCACATCAATGAGTTCCGCTCTCACATTCAGCTTGTCGTCCTGTTTCGTCACGCGGCCGTTCAGGAGAGCCCGTACGCTTAACTCCCGACCGATCTTTTGATAATCGAACTCCGTTCCTTTGAATCTAAATGACGAGCCCCGGGCAATGACCTTAACGCCGGACAGTTTCGAGAGCTCGTCAATCAGTGAGTCGGCAAGGGCGTCGGACAAATATTCCGATTCCAGATCGCCCGTTGCGTTATCAAATGGCAAGACCGCGACCGTATTTACCGGTACAGGATCTTTCCCATTATAAAAATATGCGGTGACTGAGGCGATCGCTGCCGCCAGAAACAGGATCCCGATCATAATAGCCCTTGGGCCAGACCATCTTGCGGCAGAAGATCTAACTGCACGACCTTCAGTATCATCTTTTCCGGCGGTGTCGATTTTTCGGGTGCTGCCAATGGAATTATCATCCGGCCAGATTTTTCTCACCGCCTTGATACCGGAGAGCATGTCGGCAGCGTCCTGATAGCGTTCATCAGGATCTCTCCTCATCGCCCTGCAAATAACTTTTTCCAACCCACCCGGCAGGGTTCCAATGAAAGTTTCCTGATCTTTTTCCTGCATCGACGCGAGCATTTCACCGGCCGTATTGCCTTTGAACGGCTTACGTTCGTAAAAAAACTCAAACATCACCACGCCGAGACTCCAGATATCGCTTCGGGCGTCGACCGGTTCGCCTGCCGCCTGTTCGGGCGACATATATGCCAGGGTTCCCATCACTAGTCCCGCTGCCGACAGGAGCGGATCGGTTGGAGCAGCGTGCGTAATATTGTCTGACGCGATTAACGGCACTCCCGCTATCTTTGCCAGGCCAAAGTCGAGAACCTTTACCAACCCATCCGTGCGGAGCATTATGTTCTCGGGCTTTATGTCGCGGTGAAAAATACCCGCCGAATGCGCTGCAACGAGAGCCGACGCGACCTGGGAAACCAGATCCAGACGCTTCTCAAATGTCATTTCGCCATCATCCATTGCCTTTCGAAGCGTGATGCCGTCGATGAACTCGGTGGCAATGAACGGGGTATTTCTTGTCTTGCTTACCTCGTGGACAGTGATGATATTTGGATGATTGAGTGCGGAGGCAGCTTTAGCTTCGCGAATAAAACGCCGAAGTCCGTCAGCATCGTGATCAAATTGAGCAGTAAGGATCTTGATGGCAACTTTGCGCTCAAGAGCCGTATCCAATGCGAGAAAAACATCACCCATTCCGCCCGCACCGAGCTGCGACAGTATCTTGTAGTGCTTGACCCTCTTGCCGACCAGGTTTCGTCGCAGTTGTTCCCTAACTAGGTCAGCGGCGACGTCGGTCGGCGGATCGTCGATCAGGCTGAGTGGTTTATTTGCAAACGAAAGCAGGGATTCAACTTCAAGGCGAAGTTCGAGGTCGCCGCCGCATGAGCTCGAGAGAAACGACGGCCATTCATCGGCGGGCACCTCGAGCACCGCGTGATAGATATCTTCAACCTGAGCGAGTCGTTCGGGTTCCATTGAGTGTTTAGTTCGATAGTTCCCGCAAAAGCCAGGTTCTCGCGAATTGCCAATCGCGGATGACGGTTTTAGTGGTCACTTTCAAGACCTGGGCCATTTCTTCGTTGCTTAGGCCGCCAAAGTATTTCATTTCGACCACTCGGCCCTTCCGTTCGTCGATCAGGGAAAGCCTCGTCAGAGCTTCATCAAGCTCGACAAGCCCATCCGAGCGCTCGTCGGAAATGATCATTTCTTCGTTAAGATCCACTCGCTGTCCGCCGGATCGTTTCCTCGAACTGCGATTTCGCGCGTGGTCAACCAATATGTGACGCATTGCCTTCGACGCCACCCCGAAAAAATGGGCTCGGTTCTGCCAGTTTTGCTCCTCCTGACCGGCGAGTTTGACGTACATTTCATGGATCAGAGCTGTCGGCTGTAAGGTATGCCCGCTCGGCTGGCTCTGCATATACCGCCGGGCCATGAGATGCAATTCGGCATAGACGAGCGGCATCAGGTTCTCGAGTGCCAGCTCGTCGCCCAAGCTCCATTCGCGCAAGAGTTGGGTGATCTCATTCGGTGATCGTTCGCTCATTTGCCGGTGTCTGGAAATGTTCATTATAGACTATTTTCCCAATAGACAAATACGCACTCGGTTTGCGTTTCCAGTTAACGAAGAATGCCGATGCACCTGATCCATAATATTGAAGAGATCTTCTGCTGAAATGTCTCTTTTTTCTTGCGCCTCTCGTTTATTTGGATAGAGTCCCAATAATTTATCGAAGGGAATAAAGATGCTCGGAAGCCTATTTTTTGAGAATCCGGATCCCGTCATTTTTGGGAAAGATCATTCAGAAAAAATGTGGTCGAACAATTCGTTTTGCCACGAATGCTTGAGAGGATAAAAAATGAAAAAGTGTAGACGGTCAATCATGGTTTCGTTGCCGATATTCGTTATTTGGATCTCAGCGATCACATCATCGACGATCGCCAACGCTCAATCGGTGCAATCGGCGGGACTTGATATTGATTTTACTCGCAGTTACAGCCTCGTTTGGACGGACAAGGGCAGCGGAGCCGCTGCCGACGTTTCGTTTTGGCGCCCCGAACCGGCCAGCGGCTGGTTCCGTGTCGGACACCATGTGAAACGGGGTTATGGAAACCCGACCGAAGCGACGATGGTCGTGCGTGCGCGAAGCGGCGCTCCTCTCGCACGGCCGGTCGACTACATTTTAGTTTGGGATGACTCTGGTTCCGGATCTGCCCAGGATGCGTCGGTGTGGCGGCCGGTGTGCCCGAGCGGATTCAGCTCGATGGGAGACGTCGCCAGCGGCAGCCGTGTAAAACCGGCGCTGGATGAGGTAGTCTGCGTTCAACAAAGCTTTCTCGGAGCCGCAAATCCCGGCAGCGAGATATGGAACGACACCGGCTCGGGAGCGGCTCGTGATTTCGCAGCGTGGAATGTCGTTTCACCGGCAGCGGACGCCAGCTTCAGCTATTTTAGCCGCGGCCTGTTCTTTGGAGATGCATCTCATAATCGTCCTCAACCCGCCAGCGTGGGCGGACTTTGGGCGATAAGGGTACCGAAGCCGACCATAGCAGGATCTCCTTTACCGGTCGATCCGTCAGGCGGATCGGCGGACCAACAGTTCTGGGACGCGATCAAGACAAGTCAGCGAGTTCAGGATTATCAGGCGTATTTGCAGAATTTTCCAAATGGACAGTTCACCGCATTGGCCCGGTTAAAGATCGACCAACTCGCACCATCGGCACCGACATTCCAGCCGCCTATCGCATCGACGGGCAGCTCCCCGGATCAACAATTTTGGGACGCGATCAAGGCCAGCCAGCGCGTCCAGGACTATCAAAGTTATCTACAGAACTTCCCCAACGGACAGTTCGTACCGCTGGCTCGGTTAAAGATTGATCAGCTGAACCAAAGTACAATGCCGGTCACGGCGCCGTCAGCCATCAGCCAGGATCAGATATTCTGGGATGCCGTCAAAAACAGCCAGCGCGTTTCGGATTACCAAAGCTATCTCAACAACTTTCCAAACGGGCAGTTCGTCGCAGTCGCCCGTCTGAAGATCGATCAGTTAAGTCAGAGCGGAGGAACTTTTCAGCCTCCTATGAACGCGGGCAACGGAGCCGATCAGCAATTCTGGGACGCGGTAAAGAATAGTCAGCGCGTTTCGGACTTTCAAAGCTATCTGCAGAGTTTCCCGAATGGCCAGTTCTCATCGCTCGCTCGACTTAAGATCGATCAGCTATCCGTTCCGATGGCCCCGTCGGTTTCGCAAAATGCTCGATTCCTAAATCAGTTAGCTGCCGAGAACCGGGCAAAACTGCCACTTACAGTCGGGGATATACAGCTATTTGATGCGTTTTCCATTTGTCGATCGGGATGCCAACAAATTGGTAACAGCGAGTCGCTCGTGATCCGTGCCAGAACGCCAAATCTCGCGAAACAAAATGTTTCTATCGGCCAGGTTGAACAGACCCTAAAACCAGCGATGTTGCAGGGATACTGCGGATCCCCCGAGCAGAGGAATAATGTGACGTTTGATATTGACGTTGCCGATAGGTTCAACCAGAAGATCGGAAATTTCTTCATCAACGCTCGCGATTGTGGTGGCGGCACTACCGCGGCCGTGCCGCCAACGATCCCTAGGTCGCAGGCTCCATTAACCGGGTTTCAACAGGTTATAGCCGCCGCTCAGCCCGGAAGCATCAATGAGATCGCACGGGCTCGGACGTTCTTTGTCGTTAGCAATGATTTTTCGATAAAGAGCAAGATCTCAGCCACACTGACGAAGGAAATTCCTCAGCTGCAGCCCGCGGCTAGCGAGCAAAGTGCGGACTTTTTGATCGGATTCGAACTGACAGACCGGATCACCGGCCAGGTCACGGCAAATGACCAGTCGAATGCGAATCTGCGGGGAGAGCTTATCGTCTTTACCGTAGTTCCGGCGATCGGCAACCGGCCCGAGAACATCCGTATTCTGTTCCGGATAAAGAAGGACCGAAGTTTTGGTGTTTTCAGTTCCACGCCCGACGAGAATGCCGCAAAGGACTTTGCTAAACAACTTGCGAAATTGATCATCTAGATCTCTGCTCGCTGTGAGGCGCGTGGTTTTTGTGACAGCGGTCGGCCGCAGTGTAGTCTATTCATCTTCAGCGGGCCCGAATCTGTAGACGAGAAAGCCGGTCGCTCGCGCTGGGCGGCCGTCGGCGGTTGGGCGGTTGAATTTTGTGGCGAGTGCGGCTCGTTCGGCTTCGGGCCAGAGCTCTTTGCTGCCGGTGCGTGGTTTTGCCGAGATCACGGAGCCGTCGGTGTTGACCAAAACCTCGACCTGAACGAGGCCTTTTGCACCGCTGGCTTTTGCGGCTCGTGTGTAATACGGCTTTTCGGCCGAGGCGACCTCGAAATTAAGGAAAGTATATTTGTCGCCGAGTACTGGCCCCTTGAAAACCGCAGGTGGCGGCGGAGGTGACGGATTTGATTTCGAAATTGTCGAGGACTTCGGCTTCTTTGCTGTCGAAGCGGCTTTTTGAGCATTGCCGCCGCTCTTTGGTTTGGTGTTTTGGGTCGCCTGTTTGCCGGCAGATCTCCCGGCCGAACCGCTCGCCTCGGCGGCGGGTTCAGGTTCGTCGACCGCTGCGATAGCAGCCATCTGTGCCGAAGCTTTGCCGGCAAACAATGCGCATGACATCACGAGGGTAAAGCCCAACAAGATCTTCCGAAGATTTGGATTCATAACTCAATCGTCAGCTCTATTTAGAGTAAATTTCCACACCATTCTACCCGCATTTTCGTCAAGAATGTAAACGCCGTCAGTGACTTGCCAACGGCCAAGATATTCCCAACGGCCGGGCGCGAGTTTGTTGAAGAGAGGAACGGTGGCCTTGCTTTCGATCGCGTCAAGTAACGCGCGGTTCGACGCTTCCAGCTTTTGGTTGCCGCGGCGGCCGTAGCCCGTGTAATGGATCACATCCGTAGTATCCCCGTGGAAATCCGGATAGCACGGATTGATCCGGCCAAAATCGGTAAGCAGCGAGATCAGCCGGCCATTTCGCTGATAGATGCCGTTGCGGACCTTGTGGACGTCGCTGACGTTATCCCAAGAATAAATGCCGCCGGGTTCGAAGGTGATCGGTTCCACGGCATTTATTCTATGAGATCGCTGCTAGGATCGCTATTTGTCGAGAAGGTAGCCGGAAACGGTGTAGCGTATCGTTACCGAATCGGTCGATCCGAGACGTGTTGCTCTCACCGCGACACCCGGCGCGTCCGCGTAGAGCTTGAGCGATTCGCTGACGGTGTAGATTCCACCGGTCGTAAGTTGGCGGCGATCGTTATTCAGATAGTGCGTACGTAGAATGGGATCAGGTGCGATGTGGGTCAACAACGCGAACGTATCTAGCGTCTGATTTGTGGACGAAAAAGCAGAAACATGCTCGATTACGAAAAGCTTGCCCGGCGGAACTGAGATATCAGCATTCTCGCCGCCTTGTCCTGGCCCAATGATCAAATCGACCGATGCCTGATACGGCGTTTGGGCGTTAAAGTTCGCATCGCGGATCACGACAGGATTCGTTTCACCATTAGTGATCCTGACTGGCGGCGTACCGACCAAACCGACATTCCAGGTTCCCTGCTGGGTCGCGTTGACGGTATGCGTACCGATCACGTTGACAGGCACAGCTTCGGTTGGCGTGTTGATGACGCGAACATCCTTATCGGGGGCCATCGCGGCAGCGTTGCTATGCCCGGTCTGCGGCAGCGAAACTCCTATCACCACGGTTAAAAGTATTACCCCGATGCTAAGCGATACATGCTTTTTGTTATTCATTTTTTCTACTCCTTGTTTCTTACTTTTTACAGATCTCCGATGATGGATTCATTTCACACAGGGCTTTTTTGAGAGCATCGATCAGTGCATTTTGCTCACGAACCTGGTTTCGCAGCTTTTCCATCTCAGACTCGTGCTCCTTGATCCCGTTGAGCATTGTCCACAGGATCGGGTCGACGTTGAGCTGCAAATAGCCATCGCGGCTCGTGGTTACTGCCTCGGGAAGTATCTTTTGCACTTCCTGCGCACTAAAGCCGATCTGTTCGCCGGCAGCAGCGAGGCCCAACGGGTTGTCCGCCCGGTATTCGAATCTGATCGGCTGGAGTCGCTTAATAACGTCGAGCCCAAGTGAGAATTGACCCTTTATGTTCTTCAGCCGCTCATCCGAAAAAACGGCCCAACTCGTTCCGCCGGTTTTTGATGCATTGCCGTTGACTGTGAGTTTTTGATCCGGTGCGGTTGTGCCGATGCCGACATTTCCAGTTCCGCCCTGTATCAGGTGAACATTTCCGCCGTCGGCATTTAAGGCAAGTGTGGCGGTTGCCCCATTGTTGCGGGCCATGATCTCGTTATTGTCGATGACAATGTTTGTCGAACTGGTGAGCCCCGAAATAATGTAGCCGCCCGAGCCGGGCTCGGCATCCGTCCCATTCAGAACAAATAGATCGCCGGGTATGCGAACGGTATCCTGCCCACCGCTGCGTCCTAGAGCGATCGTATTGCTTGAACTGACGGTCGCGCCGGAACCGATCGCTGCAGCAAATGACAGATTGCCTGACGTAACGTCCGCATTCGACCCGATCAGTGTGTTGTTGTCGCCGAGCGTGTTGTTAAAGCCGCTGCGGTAGCCGACAAATGCATTTTCATCGCCGGCGGTGCTCCCCTGGCCCGATTGGTAGCCAATAAACGCGTTCCCCGTGCCGACAACACTGGCGGGGCCGGCGGAAAAGCCAAAAAAGGAATTGTAATCTCCGGTGATATTATCCTGACCGGCGGCTCGTCCAAAGAAAGAGTTTCCCGCGCCGCTGACGTTAGCCTTCCCCGCATCCGCACCAAAAAAAGCGTTGCTGCTGCCCGTCGTAGTGTTTTGACCGGAAAGGTACCCAAAAAAGGCATTCAGAACTCCGCTGCTGTTTTGACTACCGGAAAGATGGCCGAAAAAGGAGTTTTGGGTACCCGTATTCGACTGTCCGGCCTGAAGCCCGGCAAAGAGATTGCCAGTACCGGGGCGGCTTAGTATGTGAAAACCTCCAAGATTGAATTGGTTCGAGGCATTAACATTATTCGCCGACAATGTGCCGCCGGCCGTACCGTTTCCCGAGACATTGAAATTGGTTGAAGCCTGCTGGACGGTCGTATTCTGAACGTAATTGGCGCTGCCAGCCGCAACGGGCCCAGTGAATGTGCCGGCGACGGTCAGATTTCCAGGTATCTGCACGGTGTCGAGATTGCGGCCTAACACAACGGTATTGCTGGTGCTGACCACTGCATTGGAACCGAACGCCGATGCGAAGCTAAGGTTGTCGGAGCCGACGTTCGCCGAGCGTCCAACTAGAGTATTATTCGATCCGCCGTTGTTTCCCTGGCCCGCAAAACCACCAACGAATGTATTGCTGGCCCCGGTCGTGTTTTGATTCCCGGCGTTTGAGCCTGCAAAGAGATTAGATCCACCAGTTGTTGTGTTGATGCCGGCGGAGGTTCCAAAAAATGAATTTGAATCGGCGGAGGTATTCTTGTTTCCGGCATCGGCGCCAAAAAAAGCGTTGCTGTCTCCATTCAAATTCTCAAATCCGGCGCCCTTGCCAAAAAATGAATTCCGATTCCCGATCGTGTTTCGGAATCCTGAACTAAAGCCAAAGAACGCGTTATTGTCACCTTCCGTGCTCGCGTCGCCCGCGTTTGTCCCAAAGTAGGAATTCCCCTGTCCGCCCGCATTACTACTACCGGCGAAGGCTCCGAAAAATGAATTATTACTGCTAGTATTTGCCGCACCGGCAGCGTTACCGAAAAAAGAGTTATTACCACCAGTGACGTTACTCTGACCGGCGACCGTTCCCACAAATGTATTGCTTTGGCCGACGGTATTGAGGCGTCCGGCCGAAGATCCGAGAAATGTATTCTGAGCTCCACTCGTATTCGATAGACCGGCGTTTGCCCCCGTGAACGTGTTATTTGTTCCGCCCGTATTGGCATTCCCGGCGAAATAGCCAAAAAACGAATTTTCAAAACCCGTGTTATTTCCGCCCGTTCCCGTACCGGCAAAGACATTATTGGTGCCCGCCACGGAAAAGACGCGAAGTCCGCCGATGTTGAATTGGGATACAGCATTGAACGTATTCGCTGTACCGATCCCGGAAATATTAAAATTACTGGACGGCTGTTGGCCGTTCGTATTTTGAATATAATTTGGACTGCCAGGCGTCGGCGGCCGTGCATCGGTCAATCGCGAGTCATTGGTCTGCACGTACTGATTGGCAGCGATGCCGCCCAATTGTTGGGAATTTGCGACCGCCCCGATTATTTTGGTGGCGCTCACCGAGAATATTTTGGGATCGGTGACGTTGCTATCGGCAAGTTGGGCCGTGCCGACGCCGCCGTTGGCGATGCTTAAGGCGACATTTCCGGAATTGCCGCCGCCCGCGAGCCCGGTTCCAGCAGTAACGCCTGTTATTGTTCCACCGCCGCTGCCGCTCGCGGTTTCGTCCGTGGCTGGTTCCCACTGGCTGGTAGTTCCGTTGTATTTAAGGACCTGGCCAGTGGCCGGGTTGGTGTTTGCAACATTTTTGCCCTGCAGACGGGCAACCGTGGTGGCGGACTGCGTTCCGGTGACGTCACCAGCCAAATTCCCCGTAAAACTGCCGGCAGTCGTCGCACTCGTCGCGGACGTTGCCGTCGTCGCACTAACCGCGGATTCGGCTGTTAGGCTTTTAACGGCATAGGGTGAACTTCCGATTCGCTGCCGCGGACTTAGCGTCGTAAATGCTCCGCCGCCGTTCCGAACTCTGATCTCGAGGAAGCGGTCGGGGCCCGGAAAGATCGCCCCAAAATCGAGTTTGACCGAGAATATCCCGGCGGAAACGCCGACATTCAAACGTGTTTGCGACGATCCGATCTGCGTTCCGCCGCTTTCCGCGTCAAAGATGGCAAACTCCATGTCGTAGTTTCCGCTGGCGAGATTTGCTCCATCCTTAAGGCTTCCCTGATAAGTAAATTCGGTCGTCTGGCCGCTGGCATTCAAGGCCAAAGCTAATAAAATGATCGTCAAAAATAAAAGCCGTCTATTTTTCATACGTAGTTCCTTTGGTATTCAGCCGGATCGGGGGCTCATTGGTTTCGGGCACAAGTTCACTTATCGCTTCGGTTGAAAAGTCGACATTCACGGAATTGGTCGCAACACGGCGTATTCGTGTGACGGTCATTGTCTCGATAGTTATCTCGCTCCGCCTGACGAGCGTCTCAATACGTTTCGGTCCCATAGATTTTTTTATTGTCCACTCGTCTCGAATCTGATATTCTGCGCTTTCTAATATTGCCTCGGAGACAGCGATCGCATTACGGTTTTTCAGTACGCCCATTATTGTTCTGCTCGGGGCTCGGAATCCTTAATTTAAGGTTAAACTTTCCTAATTTTTCCTAACGGCTATGGAATCACCTGCGGATGGCAAATTCAGGTTCGAAAATTTCGAATTAGACTGCGCCAAACGGGTTCTAAAACGGGACGGAGAACCGGTTGCCCTGAAATCCAAAACCATTGACCTCCTTCAGCACCTCGTCGAAAATCACGGCCGACTGATCACCAAACAAGAGCTGTTGGACTGCGTTTGGCCTGAGCAGTTCGTCGAGGAAAACAATCTTACGGTCCAGATATCGGCATTGCGAAAGGTTTTTGGCCCGGGGCAATTCATTGCCACCATTCCGGGCAAGGGTTATAAGTTCGTTGCCGAGGTTTCTCAAACCGGCGTGCCGGAAGAGCTGATAATCGAACAGCGCAGCTTTTCTCGGATAACTATCGAGGAACACGAATCCCGAACGGCAACCGAGACGGAACGGGCCAGCCGTGGTGTCAGTTCGACCGCGTTAAAAGCGATAGCCGCCACGGCGACCGTCGGCCTGCTACTGCTCTCGACGATGGGATTTGTTTACTGGCGGCAAACTGCGAACGCCGGAACTGACAATTACAAGCTCGCGAAACTGACTACCAGCGGCGACATAACGTCGGCAACGATCACACCGGACGGCAATTATACGGTTTTCGCCCGTAAGGAAGCTGGAGGCGAAAGTCTCTGGCTCCGGCAGATCGCATCCGGCAGCCAGCAGCAGATCGTGGCCCCAAAACCGATCCGCTATGTCGGGCTCACCGTGACGCCGGACGGAAGATCGATCTACGCAACGACCTTTTCACCTGAACTGCCTGACCCGCAGGTTTGGCAAATGCCATTGCTGGGCGGTGATCATAAAGTGATCGACGGGGTGACATCCGGCGCGGCGGTCAGCTTTTCGCCGGACGGAGAGAAGATCGCCTACACAGAATCGCGTTCGTCGATGAACGAAACACAGCTCCTGACATCGAACGCCAACGGTACTGACAAAAAAGTGATCCGAAGAGCAACGGACGGCAGGCGTTCGTTCCCCAATTTCAATGCAAACCCGGTCGCGTGGTCGCCTGATGGCTCAGTCATTGCTGCCGCGGTTGAGCAGAGTACGGATAGCGTCAAATGCGGTATTATCCTTGCAGATCCTGAAAACAAGACTGAAAAGTACGCGACCGACCGCCGCTGGGACGTGATCGAACATCTTGCCTGGATCGACAGTGATACGCTCGCATTCATCGGCTATACCATCGACCCATGGATCGGCCAGGTGTGGACGGTCTCCCGCTCCAGCGGCGAGGTGAGGCAAATTACGAATGATCTGAGCAACTATTCGTGGCTCGCGAGTACGGGCGGCAAGATCCTTACGGTACAGCGAAATTCTTCATCGCATATTTCCGTCAACGATCTGAATTTTGCGGACGCGACGGCCTCGGGCCGTGCTGTGAGAGCCGAATCAGGTGAGATCAATCAGGTCGCGTTCGCACCGGACGGATCAATTCTTTTCGGCTCGAGTGCAACCGGAAAGCGTGAGATATGGAAGATGGACGCTGACGGATCGAACGCAAAACAGTTGACGGCGAATGCCAATATTACATTTGGCCTGTCGGTTTCTTCGGTTGATGGCTCGATGGTTTTCTGTTCCAGCGAGAACGGAAAGCACCTGCTCAAACTCGCGGATGCGGATGGTAGAAATATCAGACTTCTGACTGATGGCCCCGAAGACGTCAATCCAAATTTTACGCCTGACGGGAGATCGGTGATATTCCAGAAAGGTTTGAATAATAAGACAGTTACACTTTGGAGAATGGCGATCGACGGCGGCAGCCGCAAGCAGCTCACCCAGACATCCGGCGTTAAGCCGACCGTCTCGCCGGACGGCTCGAAGGTTGCCTACTACTTCATGGATCAGACCGTTGACGGCCTCTGGAAAGTCGGCATTATTTCTACCGACGATGGAACCCCTCTGAATAAACTAAGCTTTCCAAAGCCGGTCACCGAACGCCAGATGCAATGGCTGGCAGACGGATCTGCGATCGGGCAAATATTCTACGAGGGCGACCGCATCGATCTGCTGGTAATGCCTTTGGACGGCAGCGGATCAAAGCTGATAAGTGACGTTGGCAGAGGTGAGGTTCAATCGCTGGCTTTCTCGCGAGATGGAAAAAAACTCGCGATCTCCTACACCGAACAGCGGCCGGATGTCGTCCTCATTTCGAGATAACCAATGAATTAACTCCCCAGAAAAACGGTTATCTGCATTTCATTGGTGAAAATCTGCCGTTCATTGCCGCTCTTCCTTTGACAGAACACAGACTAGTGCTAAAATTCGTCGCGTATTTCCGGTACACCGCTGTTGTTCTATAACGGCAAGAAGCAGACATACTAACTGGTGACTATGGAGATTTCCCCTTCGATCTCTGCGGTCGTCACCTCGCTTTTGAGCTTACTAATTACAATCTGAGGAGAAAGATCAGTGAAAAAAGTTTTCGGCATTTTGGCAGTAGTTATTGCAGCCTTGATTGCCTTCGGCGTCGTGTCAAAGCGAGCTGAGGCAAACAGGGCCGTCTTTTCGACGGGTTCGCAGGATGAACTCGAAATTGCTAAACAGATCAGTCTTGAAGTTCTCCGCGGCCGGGCGGTAAACCGGGCGATAGGGAGTGTTGACGAATATGACGTAAAACGCGTCGAGATCGACGAACTGCGGATGGCTCACACCCGCGTTCAGCAGAAGGTAAACGGGATCCCGGTTTGGGAAGGCGAGGCGATCGTGCATCTGAAGGCCGATGGCTCGGTTTCGTCGATAACTGACGACCTGAAGGACGGCATCTCGGTCCGCACTACTCCCGATCTCGGTGAAAAAGATGCCGAGCGTCTGGCGTCCGGCAATTATAAAGGGCGTGCTCGTCAGACCGATCCGTCGATCGTGCAGATGTACATCTATCGCGGCGAAGATCGCGACCACCTGACCTACCGCATCGAAACGCCGCGGCTCGACGGAACAAACGACACGTCGGCTCCGGTAGTTTTCATCGACGCCCACACCGGCGAGGTCGTCGATCAGTACGACAATCTGCAGACCGGTACGGGCTCATCGCTTTACAGCGGAACCGTTGCGATCAGCACGAGCCAGTCGGGTGCTAATTTTTACATGGAAGACACCACCCGCCGCCAGGGGACGTTCAATATGAACAACACGGGGAACACGTCGACTGGTACGGGCGGCACACAATCCCGCTACACCGACGCTGACGATAACTGGACGGCGACGAACGCACGTGCCGGCGTCGATGCCCATTACGGAGCGGCAAAGACCTTCGATTATTACCAGACCGTCCACGGCCGCAACGGCATCGATGGCAACTACGGCCCGGGCACAACGACGGCCGCCGCAAACGGCGTCAGCATCGTCGCATCGCGTGTACACTTTGGCAGCAATTACAACAACGCCTTCTGGTATCAGAATATGATGACCTACGGCGACGGGAACGGTACGACCTTCACGCCGCTCACAACCCTGGACATCTGCGGCCATGAAATGACACATGGCGTGACAGAACGATCTGCAAACCTCACATATTCCAAGGAATCCGGTGCTCTGAACGAATCGATGTCAGACATCATGGGCTCGATGGTCGAGCTTTATGCTGACGGCGGAGTTGTCAGCGGCGATACTTGGAAGATCGGCGAAGATGCTTACACGCCCGGAACGGCCGGTGACGCATTGCGGCGAATGGACAACCCGAACGCTGTCGGTGATCCGGACCATTACAGCCTGCGTTTGTATCAGGGAACCTGCACCCCGTCGAGCGCAAATGATCAGTGCGGTGTTCACACTAACTCAAGTATTCAGAACCATGCGTTTTATCTGATGGCCGCCGGCGGCACGAACCGCGTCAGCGGCGTAACGGTAACGGGCATTGGCGGAACAGATGCGGCAAAGATCTTCTACCGTGCACTGACCGTTTACATGACGGCGAGTACGAATTTTGCCGGAGCGAGAACTGCAACACTTAGTGCAGCAACCGATCTATTTGGAGCATCGAGCTCTCAATATACGACCATCGCGACCGGGTGGTGTGCCGTCGGCGTCGGAACGTGCCCAAGCACGAATCCAACCCCAACCCCAACTCCGACCCCGGCGCCGACGATCACGCCGACTCCTTCGCCAACTCCGACACCGGGAGCGGACCTGATCGTTAACGGCGGTTTTGAGGTCAGTGCGAGCCCGTGGGTTAGCTCGGGAACCGGCTATTTCTACACAGCGAACGGCAATTCGCCGCACGGCGGCACCGGCTACGTCTACTTTGGCGTGAACAATAGCGTCACGGGGCAGGCTTATCAAACGGTCTCGATCCCGACGACCGCGACCGGAAATCTGTCGTTCTGGCTTAATGTCACCTCGAGCGAAACAACGACCACGAAGGCCTATGACAAACTTTTTGTCGAGGTCCGGAACACTAGCGGTTCATTGCTCAGGACTCTTGCGACGTACAGCAATCTGAACAAGACCACACAGGGTGTTTACTCGCAGAAATCGTTCAGCCTGGCTGCCTATAAGGGCCAGACCGTGCGGATCCAGTTCCGCTCGACGATGGACAGCTCGATAACCTCGACGTTCCGCGTCGATGATGTGTCGCTGCAATAGAGCATATTCAGGCTTCACATGAAATGAGAGGGAATGGCTTCGGCTGTTCCTTTCTTTTATTTCGCGTAAACTTCTCCGTACGAAATGCTCTACAAGATCGCCGGTAAAATTTGGAAGATCATGCCGCGAAAGATGCGCACCTTCGTCGCTCGAAGCGTTCAGGTAAAATTTACCGTGTCGGCCGCCGGTGTAATCAAAAATGAAAAGGGCGAGGTTTTGCTGCTAAATCATCTATTGCGGCCGATGTCCGGTTGGGGCGTTCCGGGCGGCTTTATGGAAGCCGGCGAGCAGCCCGAGGCCGCTTTTCGTCGTGAGATAAGAGAAGAAACGGGCCTCGACCTGAAAAACGTTACGATCTACCGGGCACGTACGCTTAAACGCCATATCGAGATCATCTTCCTGGCCGAAGCGGTCGGCGAAGCGAGCGTTCAGAGCCGCGAGATCATAGAGCTGGGCTGGTTCTCCATAGACAACGTTCCGAAGGAGATGAGCCTCGATCAGCAATTTCTGGTGAGAAAAGCTCTGGGTGTCGATGATGAGGACGCCCGCGGGTAAGCAATGGATCTTGGACGGGGCGTTGATATTTCCGCGCTTGCGCACGTGCGAGCTTCCGCACTTCTTCAAATTGCATTCGCCGTTGTATAATTTTAGTAATTTATTAGGAGCAATAATAATATGGTCAATCTCGTACCGCCGCCAGAGACGGTGATGGAAATCCTTACGAAAACCGGAGCCTATCGCAAAGGCCACTTTGTCTACCCTAACGGAAAGCACGCATCGCATTATTTTCAGATGCCGCTGGCATTCCGCTACTACGATAATGCCCGCATTCTTTCGGTTGGTCTCAGCCGGCTTTTTCGCGCTGAGAACTCGATCTCAAAAAGCCTGCCGAGAGTTTCAGTTATCAGCCCGAGCCCGGGCGGCATCATGGTCGCATTCGGTGTTCGCGAGGCACTCGGGGCAGATCAGATCTACTGGGCCGAGATGGAAGGCGGCAAGCGTCAATTCCGCCAGTACATGGCAGATTATGAGGTCTATCCTGCGATAATCGTCGACGACATCAACCGTTCGGGCAAAGCGATCAGAGAAACTATCGAACTCGTTAAAGAGGTCGGTAGTGAGGTGATCGGCATCGGAACGATCGCAAAATTTGAGGATGCCCCGGACGAATTTGACGGTATCCCGGCGAGATCACTGCTGAGTTTTGATGTGAATTTCTACGATAACGAAGATGAATGGCGTGGCTCCCGCAGCGCATCCGATGCGGTTGAACAAACGGTTAGGTTCTAGATCGGGAACCACGAAAGAACACGAAAGAACACCAAATGTATCTCACATGTGGTGTTTTTTTGTGTTTTTTGATTACTTCTAATTGTCGACTTGCGAGGGATTAAAAGGCACGAAACGGTATTCCGACATTTAGTGTTCTTTTGTGTTATTTCGTGGTTACTTCTTAAATGGCGTGGCGATTCGCGAGGGCTCGGTCCATCGTTACTTCATCGACAAATTCCAGGTCGGAGCCGACCGGCATTCCCATGGCGATCCTTGTTACCAGGACGCCGAGCGGTTTTAGAAGGCGGGCAATGTAGTTTGCGGTCGCTTCGCCTTCGGTTGTCGGGTTGGTGGCGACGATGATCTCTTTGATCTCGATTCCCTCGTTATTTTCGGGCCGCAGCCGAGGAAGCAGGTTGGCGAGCATGAGTTCATCTGGCCCGATGCCGCGCATCGGCGAAAGCGTACCGTGCAGAACATGATACAGCCCGCGAAATGACCTGGTCTTCTCTACCGCGACCAGATTATACGGTTCCTCAACGATACACACGATCGAACGGTCGCGTTTCGGATTAGCACAATACAGACAAGGATCGACGTCTGTCAGATTGTTGCAATTGGCACAGAAAACGATCTTTTGCTTGACCTCGCGGAGCGAATCGGCAAAATGATCGACCTCGGCCTGTGGCCGGCGCAGTATATAAAAAGCCAGCCGTTGAGCTGACTTATGTCCAATGCCAGGCAGGCGTTTGAATTCGTCGATCAGTTTAGCGACGGGTTCGGAATAATCGAGCATATTTTGGAACGCCGCCGTCTTGGCGGCCATCGCCGCGGCTTGTGATCAAATATGAAGCAAATCATTGCCGGTAAGATGCCGGCGTTCCATTACATTAACCCTGGAGGAAGCATTCCGCCGAGTTTTCCTTTTAGCGATTCTTCGACCTTGCGGCGAGCTTCATTCAGAGCTGCGACGGTCAGGTCCTGGAGCATCTCGACGTCACCGTCCTTTACTAGATCGGGCGAGATCGTTAGTGACAATACTTCAAAATCGCCGCGCATTTTTACGGAAACGGCTCCGCCGCCCGCTGCCGCGTCGACAACCATTTCCTTCATCTGACGGCCCATCTGCTCCTGCATCTGCTGCGCCTGCTGCATCATCGCCTGGAGGTCCATTCCACCTGGTAATTTCATATTTTCGCCTCAATAAAACAACAAATTTTGTCTACGCAATTATAGCACCGCATAGTGCGTAAACGCATTTTCAAGAGCTGTCTTGAATAGAGAAATATTCTCATATCGGCTAACATTGTTAAAACTTTAGCAAAAATGATTGACATAATGGCGTTTTTTTTATAGTCTGTTTCCGGTGCAGTAGTTTAAGCGCCAGTCTCTTCACGGACTATCCCCACACGAAAGTCGATTGAAATAAGGAACATTTAGGTTCAGCCAGCATCTTTCATCACCAAGATGACCAGTTGACTGTTTCTTTTGCGGACACGAATCAATTGTCCGGAGGATATCCGTGTATTTTCGCATATCAAACCTATAGGAGTTACGAGTAGAAAATGTTCAAAACCATCATAATGGCCGCTAAAACGGCCCTCGTGACCGGTCTCGTGGTAATCGCAGCAAATGCGCAGACCACCACGGGAACGGTCAATCTCAGCGGAACGGTCTCAAAATTTGTCGAGATCAATTCCGGCGGCGCCGTCACATTGAGCGGCAATTCCGGCGGCGGCGTCACAACTGACGGCACTGCCAACAACCCGCTCGCGGTCGTCGTCAATCTTGGCGAACTTGGCCCGAGCAACACAGCCAGCTTCGTTACAGCAAGCGTACCGCTAAAGCTTCGCAGCAATGCGGCTTACGTTATGTCGCTTGCGGCTACCGTTGCAAGTTCAGGATCGACGGCTAACAAGATCGGAGCTGCCGACGTCGGCTTCGGCCTCGGAGCGGTCACGCGTGCGGGTGTCGGCGTAAATACGACCGGCACGGATACGAATGCGACCTCGGGCGACCCAACTCTTGCAGCCAACGGAGCGATCAACGCGACCAGCGGCCGTTTTGAGTTCACGACCACGCGTTCAAACCTCGGAGCATTCACATCGGCAACGACCGCTTTGAATGGTTCCTTCATTCTCAATGCCGTACCGCGAAGCAATACGCAGGGACTGACGGTTCCGGCGATCTTCGCAGTCAAGCCTCAGTTCTATGAGGTCGGTACCACGACAGTAACGGCGACGTTCACCGTCACGGCACCATAACTTAAGCCATTTTGGCTTTTTCGGCGCGTACCGCCGCAGCCCCCCCGCGGCGGTACGCAGCCTTTTATTGGAGAAGAAAATGAAAGGATCAGAAGGAACTTTCCCGATATTGGTTGGGATCTTCGCGTTGCTCGTCGCCCTGGCGTCGACGGCATTGTCCCAGAGCACGACGGGAACCGTGAGTATGAGCGCGACGGTTTCAAAGTTTGTCGAGCTGAATTCAGGCGGAGCGATCACCCTGACCGGAAATTCAGGCGGCGGTATTACGACGAACGGCACGGTGAACAACCCGCTTGCTGCCGTCGTAAACCTCGGCGAACTTGGCCCCGCAAATACCAACAGTTTTGTTACAGCGAGTGTGCCGTTAAAGCTTCGCAGCAATGCGGCCTACGTACTTTCGCTGTCGGCGACAGTGTCGAGTTCCGGTTCGACAGCAAATGAGATAACAGCGGCCGACGTTGGCTTCGGCCTAGGCAGCGTCGTCCGCAGCGGCGTAGGCGTAAACACAACTGGAACCGATACGAACGCGACAGCCGGTGACCCGACGCTCGTTGCCAACGGCTCGGTCAACGGAACCACGGGACGCTATAACTTCACGGCTGTCAGATCAAATCTAAGTGCTTTTTCGGCATCAACGACAGCTCTAAGCGGCTCATTTATTATGAACGCGGTCCCGCGTTCCAACACCAATGGCCTGACCGTTCCCGCGATCTTCGCCGTCAAACCCCAATTCTACGAAACCGGCACGACTACCGTCGTCGCCACATTTACTGTTACAGCACCTTAGTAAAATGAACGGGAATACCTACTGTATTTTAGTTCTTTTCTGCCTCTTGTTGATCGGAGGTGTGAGCCTTGCACCGGCTCAGGCCCTCGATATTTCAAGCGGCGGAAGCCCGACCATAACCGGGGCCTTGAGCGGCTCTGTGTCCGGCAGTTCCAGTGTTCTAAATAACCTCTCGGTAACTGTCGATTTTGGCGAGGTCTCACCACTGAATACGAATAATATCGTCAAAGTTGTCGTCCCGATCGCTGTCCGCAGTAACCAACCGTACCGCGTGAGGGCTTCGCTGACGACTTCGACCAACGCAAATCCGCAAGCTGTACAGACAACAGATATCGGTTTCGGCGTAAACAATTTTCGTGCGATGGGCTCAAATTCCCGTGTCTGCACACGGAGCAGTCACATATTTTATTCGCCATTTAACAACGACCCGTCGAGCGGAGTTACGATCAACGCCAGCGGCCGGGCCCAATATCCGTCGGACCTTAGTGACATCGTCGGAAGTACCACAATACTGAGCGGCCCGCGGCTCTCGAATGGCGGAGCCTCACGCGCGACGAACGACGGTTATATCTTCGACGCGATCCTTGTTATTACGCCGCAGTTTTATGCTCCCGGGACTACGACTGCTGTTATCACTTTCACGATCTCAGCCGGTCCGGCCGTCCCCTGTTAACTTGGTTCCCATCACAACCAATCATGAAATCGATTATATTTTTGCTTTTAATCTCGTTTTCAGCTGTCATTTCGGCTCAAACACCCCCTAATAGCCCTGTGTCCGCAGGCGGTAGCATGGCGGTTTCTCCCGCTCGTTTCGAACTCGACATGAAGCCGGGTACCGAGACCACGGTCGTCGTCAACCTCGATTACCGTGCCGGCGGCGAAAGCAAGGAACCGGTCAGGATCGTCGCCTCGCTCAACGACTGGACTATTACGAAGGACGGCCGGGTGGAATATTTCAAAGCAAACACCCGCGAGAATTCCGCCAGCCAATGGCTCATTTATACACCGGGAGAGGCTGCTATCGTTCCGGGTACGATACATCAGATCCGCGTAACGATCGCCGTGCCGCAGAACGCCCTTCCTGGGGATCACCTGACTTCCCTCATCATCGAGCAGCGTCCCGAAAAGCTGAAGTACGAGGCAAACGTCAAACAGATGATCGTTCGCTACCGCATGGCTTCGGTTTTTTACATTAAAGTACCGGGCCTGACGAAAAAAGGAAGCGTTGAAAACCTCATCGCCGAATCAACGCCAGACGGTATTCTCGTCACGCCGACGCTCAAGAACGATGGCAACAGCGTCATCCGGCCGGTCGCAAACGTCAAGGTTTTCGACGTGGACGGCAAAATGGTCGCCGACGTTCCCGAATCCGAGATCCTGCCGGTACTTGCCGGTTCCCGGCTTGATCAGCCGGTAACAATAGCAAAAGCCCTTGCTCCCGGAAGCTACACGGTCAAGTACCGCATCGATTTCCAGGATGGTGGAAAAGTAACGGAAGGCATCACCGACTTGGTCGTCAAGACACAGATCGCTGCCGGAGACAAGCCTGCCAAGAAGCCGTAAAAGATGAACTCCAAGCTAGCCAACATAACGATCATCGGCCTTCTGGCGCTTATTACAGCGTTCGGGCCCGTGTTTGCTTTGGCGGCGAACAGTGATACCGCAGATTCTTCGCAGATCCAATTTGCAGCGGTAACGGTCAACGGGCGGACCTTGTCCGGCCCCAACAGCAGTGCCCAGCGGCTTAACGGCCGTATTCTTGTGCCGGTCGCAGCGATCGCCCAGGCTCTCGGCGATGTGGTAACTATGTCTTCTGCATCGCGTTCGGTTAGCGTTCGGCGATCGAATGGCGTTGTCGCGGAGCTTAACGCCCGCGTCGGACAGGTGCGGGAAAACGGCTCGGCTATTCTCTCGGTTGCGAACGCCAGCGAGATCAATTTTCCTCCTAATACTTACGAATTCATGCTCCCGATCGAGATCGCGGCGAGCCTTTTTGAGGTGTCGATCCGTTACGAAAGCGATAAGAACATTGTCACGATCACCCGTGGAATTCCGGCCTCTTCAGCCAATCAAACCAAGAACGCACGAGGCATAGCCGACATTCAGCAGATCGATTACGAATATAACCTCAATCGATATTCGTCGACAGCAGCTCACAGTTTGGTGCTGCTAGGCGCGGGACGGCTCGCCGATGGCCGATTTTCGTTTTCTTCAAATGCAAGCAGTTCTTCCCGCGGCATCTCGGTGCAGAATGCCACCTTCAATCTCCAACGCCCGAACGGACAGCATATCACGGCGGGAGACATGGGTACCGGCGGAACTCTTCAGTTCATGGCTGCGAATATTAGAGGTCTTTCAGTAAGTACTCCGGTTGGTGATCTCACGGTCACCGGGTTTGGCGGACGAACTTATTCGGGGGTTGTGCTGCCATTCACCAACGAGTTTTCCGGGGAGTATTTCGGCATTCGCAAATTGGCGCGCTATGACACGAATATCTTCGGAGCATTTGTCACCGGCAGATCAGATGTGTTTGGCCAAAACAGCAGAAAAGTTACTTTTTCGGGCGGAGCAATGCGGTTTAGCTCGGCGAACCGGAACGGCACTTTCGGTACCGGAAACGTTTCGTATGAGTCCGAACGCATCCGTCTGCAAAGCGACATAGCCTACGGAATCTTTGACCGGCTTGACAACTCGACCCGCCGCACGGCGGGAGCCGGAACAGCCGTCGATTTCACTGGAACTTTCCAGCTCCGCGAAGACCTCGCCGTTCAGGCACGATATACGAATATCAGCCGCAATTTTCTCAGCCCGCAGTCCGGCGTTCGCGAACCGCTCGACATGAAAGCCGCCGGCGTGACTTGGTCACCGGCAAAGTGGCTTTCGACGTCGATCAACGCCAGTATTTCGCGTCGGCCCGGCGACAACACGCAGAATAATAAGTTTGTGACCGCGGCGTTTGCTATCACGCCTTCGGCGGCAGCTCCGCGATTTCATTTCTCGCATACCCAGAGCAGCACAAGCCAGATCCGATCGGCCTCGTTTACGACACTGAACGCTTCGAAAGATTTTTCCCGAGTGCGGCTATACGCGAACGCGACGCGGATCAAGAATATCGGTGCCGCGTTGGTGAATGCTCAGTTTGGGGCCAATTTCTCGGTAAACGATACGAACGCGATCGAAATTAGCCAGGGATTCGGAAATAGGCGTTCTTACAACGGCCAGATCGATTGGCGAACGTCGAATCTGCTCAAACAGCGTCTCAGCTTTAGCGCCGGAGCGGGTTATAGTTATTCGCCGGCCTCAGGATTTTCGCCGTACCAACGGCTTGCAGCATCGGTCAAACTGCCGCGTCAGGCATCGCTACAGGTCAACTATTACAACACGAACAACGGCGCCACCGTTCTCGTCAGTCTTCGCGGAACGCTTTTCAGAAAGCGTGAAGCTCAGGCTTTTCTCGATTCGCCAACGTCGGAGATAAATTCCTTTGGCAAGATCTCGGGTCGCGTTTATCAGGATGTGGATCAGGACGGAAAATTCGATCCATCGGTCGATAAACCGCAGTCGGACGTTAAGGTTCGTGTCGACGGTAATCGCTACGTGGTCTCGGACGAAAACGGCATTTATCAGTTCGAATCGATCACTTCCGGCGATCACGAAGTCTATCTTGATCTGCTTTCGGTGCGTGCCGATCTGACCTTGCTGAGCAACGCTGCCGAGAGAACCAAGCTTAGGCCCGGCCACACGGCGAACCAGGATTTTCGACTTGTCCGGACCGGCCGCATCTCCGGCCGCGTGTGGCTCGATACAAACGAGAACGGAAGATTCGACGAAGGCGAAATACCTCTCGCTGACGTTCGCGTCGTAACGGGCAGCGGGCGCGACACGCTGACCGATGCGGACGGCAGCTTCACCATCGTAGATCTGCCGCCGGGCGAACATGTTTTTCTACTCGACGAAAAAACTCTGCCGGAGAAAATGGTCTCAGCTCAGAAACCGCTGGCGGTCCAGGCTTTCGCCGGACGCGAAACGAGCGAAATAAACCTCGCTGTTATCAATATTCCCGCCGAAGTCAAGAAATTTCCGGCTAAGCAGCCTTGAGGTTTTCTGATAAGCAACCGCATAGGAAGACGGCCCTCGCCAGGGCCGTCTTTTTTATTGGGTTTAGCCCAGAAAAAAAGTCTGGAAATTATTGTAACGAATAGGTTATTCTGGTAAATGCTTGCCCGATTCCCACCCGGCCTATATGAACGATTCCGAGATCACCCGCCGCGACCTTAAGCCTGCTTTGGTTTTCCTTAGCGGTGAGCTTATCGCCGTTCCGATCCCGCTGGAACGCGAGGACGTTATTCTCGGCCGGGCTCTCGAAGCAGACGTTCGTGTGAACGATACGCAGGTTTCCCGCCAGCATGCCAAGGTCTCGACAGTTCATGGCGACCGTCCAAGCGCAACGGAATATATTCTGACCGACCTCGATTCTCGAAACGGAACCTTTCTTAACGGCCGCCGGATCCGCCGCGAGAAGCTCAACAATGGCGATAAAATAACGATCGGCGAGACGATACTGAGATTTGACCTGCTTGACGAGATCGATCGCGAATACCAACGCCAGATCCACCGACTGATCTCGCACGACGACCTGACCGGGCTGCTCTCGAGCCGTTCATTCTTCTCCGAACTTCGCCGCGAGGCTGGCCGTGCGACAGCTGAGGATAGGCCATTCTGCGTACTGATGATGGACGGCGACAATTTCAAGAGCGTAAACGACACGCATGGCCATCTGACCGGCAGCAAAACTATAGAAGAGATCGGATTTTCGATCATGACGAACTTGCGAACAGGTGACGCCGCTGCTCGATTCGGCGGAGACGAATTTGCGGCCTTCCTGCTCGATGCGGATCTCCCTCAAGGACTCATCGCGGCGGAAAGAATTCGGGCGAGTATCGAAAGCTATAATTTCAGCGTCCTTCGTCAAGCAGACACTAAGGGAACCCACAATATAACAGTTAGTATAGGCGTCTCGTCGTTCCCCGAAGATTCGCATGACCCGATCGAGCTTGTCGAAATGGCAGATTCTGCCCTGTATCGAGCTAAACGCGAAGGCCGCAACCGCGTCGCCGCATATCGCGACATTACGCAGGAAGAAGCCGAGCGCCCGCCGCGGCCGCGTCGCGACTAAATATTGCAACAATTAGACCCCGATAAACGTGAAAGACAATGGAAATCTTTCGTGCTAGTATTTTATTTTGCAATTTTCGCCGCAGGGCTTGAGCATAACGTAGTAAATCACAGGTGATCACGAAGCTAAATCTTTCAACCCATCCGTTCAGAAACCGGGTGCTGCCGTATCTTATCGCTGGCCTTTTGCTCGTTGCGAGCGCGTCTGGCGGCGTCTACTGCATCGCTAAACTCAGAGATAACAGCAGTAAGAACGATCTCCTCGCAAAAGCCATTCAAGAGCGTCAGGCCGACATTCTGAAGCTGAAAGGCGAAGGAGAAAAAGTACAGCAGCTTTTAACGCCGGATCAGAAAGCGATCCTTTCGGCTTCGCACAAACTGGTGGCTAACAAAACGTTTGGCTGGTCACGCCTTTTTGCCGACCTCGAAGCTGTGCTTCCCGGCAGCGTCAGCGCATCGCGTATCTCGGTTGAGAACATCTATCAGGATGGCGACCGCATCAAAGCGGAACTGGAACTGGGTGTTATCAGCCGTGATTATCCGGCCGTGATGCAGATGATCGAGCGAATGAATAATTCGGGCCTTTTTCTCGCTGAGCTTCGCGGGCAGGATCTGCAAAAGAATGAGCGGGTCACCTTTACCGAATATACGTTCCGCCTGATCTATACGCCGGGCTACGGATATTCGACATCGGCCGCGGTATCTGAGACGGCTCAAAATCTCCAGGGAGGCAACGCTCAATAATGGCTGAACCTGAGATCGATCAAAAAGAATTTTCCGACGCACTCGAAGTTAAAGAGACGGTCATCGTCGTCGAGGCCCCGGATTCGATACCCTCGAACCGGCCGAGAAAAGTCTATGCAGGAATGTGGGGACCGCCCGAGATCGGAGCGGTCGCCGCCGGAGTTCTGGCAGTATTGATGGCTCTGGTAGCGTACTTTTTTTGGGTCGTGCCTTCCAACAATTTACTCGTTAAAAACAAAGCCGAGGCTGACCGTCTCGAATCGGAACTGCTTACCGCCAAATCAAAATACGGCGAGATAACGAACACCGAGTCGCAGGTCACGAAGATCGTCGATAGTATCGATGATTTTGAAACACGCTTTTTGCCGGTCACATCAACCGGACAAGCCGCACTCTATCAGCGGCTAAATGGGCTCATCAGTGCCTACGGCCTCGTGAATACAACCGGACCGGACTACGTGCCGCTCGAGACCAGCGAGATCAAAGGCGAAGGCCAGACAGAAGAAGAAAAAGGCCGTGCCAAGTTTAGAAGTATTTATCCTGGCGTTTATGCCACGATGACTCTTGAAGGTTCGTATCAGAATCTTCGGCGCTTTATACGTGAGATAGAGACCGGGCGGGAGTTTATTATCGTAAGTACGGTCGAACTCGCCCCCTCGGACAGCAACAACCGCCGCGACCAAACGGCTCCTGACACAAATCGACAGACCGCCGCCGCCCCAAATCCGATGAATCCGGGAACGCCGGGAATGGTCGACCCGAGAAGCATTCCGGGGGCTCAGCCGGGTTCAGTTCAGGAACAGCCGCGAGTTTCGGCCAAACAGCAGGGCAAGACACACGGTGAAACCGTCAGCCTGCATATTGAATTAGCAGCGTATTTTCGCCGGCCAAATAAAGCTCCGGCACCCGCGGCGCAGTAAGCATTGAATAAGAAGTAATGGGATTGTTCGACGGAAAAACTCCAAGCGAGAGAAATAAGATCATCGCCGCAGCGGTGCTCGGCGTTGTATCGCTCGTGGCACTCTATATGGCATTTGGCCGCAGTTTCTTTGGGGGTTCGGCTACCACTGCAACGACGAAGGCTTCTCCGACGCCAACACCGAAAAAAGTGACGACTGTCAAAAATGACCAATTCACTTTACCCACTTCGGACGAAAATGCCCTCAACATCACTGTTCCTGTCGTGTATAGACCGGGTATGTTCGGTGCACCGGATCCGGGCCGGAATATTTTCGCTTTTTACGAGCCGCCAACGCCAACGCCGTATCAGCCACCGCCGTCGACGCCACCGCCAACACCAGTCGTACCGCCTCCGACAGTAGCTCCGACACCCGTTTTTTTGGCTAATTCGGTCACACCAGCGAGTGTTTATGCCGGTACGAAGGGCATGATAAAACTCGAGATCTCCGGCGACCGATTTACGCCTGACGCACGAATTTACTTTAACCAGTCTGAACTGCCGACTAACTTTGTTAGTTCGCAACAGCTAACGGCGATGATCACAGAAAATATGGTCGCACAGGAAGGGCAGCGACAGATCATTGTGCAGACTCCTAACGGCGTGGCGTACTCGGGTCCGCTCTCAATGACCGTTATGGCTCCTCCTCGGCCATCGACCCTGCAGTATATAGGCATGATCGGCCGGAAGCGTTACAACAACGACACGGCGTACTTTCTCGAGACAGGTAAAACTGTCCCGTTCGGTGCCCGTCTGAATGATATTGTCGGAGCACGATTTAGACTTATTGACATTTCTGCGGCTGCCGTCGTCCTGGAAGATGTCAATCTGGGATTCAAACACCGGATAGCGATCACTCCCGCCGCCGGCCCGGGCGGCACACAGCCGGGCGGAGCCTTCGTTCCGTACAACCCGGCGGGGCAAGGTGGTGCTAATCCCAATATGCAGCGCATGGTCCCGCAGCCGCCGCAGCGTCCGGACCAGAAACGTCCACCGACGACAAAGGATGATGTTGACGACAATGACGATCCACCACGGCCGAGATAGAAAAACCGAAAGCGGTATGACCTTGCTCGCTGTCATGGCCGTCATGACGGTCTTCGCTATTGGGCTGCTCGCAGTCGCACCATCGATCCAACAGGAAATACAGCGCGAGAAGGAACTCGAATCGATCCGCCGCGGCGAAGAGGTCGCTGAAGCTATCCGGCAGTATGTCGAATTCTATCGCGGCTCTCGTCTGCCAAGTTCAATGGATGACCTGCTCGAAGGACTTCCGCAGGGCACGAAGAAACGTCAGATATTGCGAGCATCAGCAGCGATCGACCCGCTCAGCGAGGACGGACGCTGGCGATTGATCAAGGCGGACGCAACGTCGCTTGGGCCCTTCGCCAAGCGGGTTCAGGCATATAATGGCGGAACCTTGCCATCGAACTCAAGCCCTACTCTCGACCGCTATGGAATAGTGGTGGTCAGCGCTCTGAACACTGAAACCGATGATGAGGTCGAAAGTGAGGATGATGACGACCTCAGTCTTGATCTAATGACAGAGAATACTCCGTTCATCGGCGTCGCCAGTCAGAGCAAAGGAAAATCGATCATTTCGTATTACGGGATCGAAAGCCGCTCGAAATGGGTTTTTACTCCTCTATTCCGCGGCACGAGTGGAAACCGGTTCGTTCCTAACCGCGGTACCCGGCCGTTTGGCAATACCAGGATCACAAGATAGGTCGCCGCATTGCGACGCCGTTAATAATCTCTCACGGTCAATTCGATCCCAGGATCTGTTCATACCACACCCGCTCTTGACACTTGGCATTATAAGAATTAGAATAATTCTAACGATAGGGAAGACTATGCACAATACAAAAATAGACATTGCGAAAGGAAAACGGGAAAAGATAATTGCGATCCTAAATCAGCGGCTCGCGGACGCTTCGGATCTGAAATCACAGGCAAAACAGGCTCATTGGAATGTAAAGGGAATGAACTTCATCGCCCTCCACGAGCTTTTCGATCAGGTCGCAACAGAGCTCGATACGCACGTCGATGATATCGCAGAACGCATCACGACACTCGGCGGAACCGCCCTCGGGACGATCCGAGTGGCCGCTCAGAACTCATCGCTCGCGGAGTATCCGCTTGAGATCACTGACGGTGCTGCCCACGTTGATGCACTTTCGACGGCACTCGCGGATTTCGGCAAAAAAGTTCGAGCCGATATCGATACGACTGACGAACTCGGAGATGCCGACACCGCTGATCTGTTCACGGGTATTTCAAGGGCGATCGACAAACAGCTCTGGTTTGTCGAAGCACATCTGCAAAGCTAAGAGCATTAGACTGTCAAAATAGAAAAAAGCGGGCGGCAATTGGGCCGGACCCGCTTTTTTTAATATATTTATCTCGCTGGCGGCTATTTCGTGTAATCAAACACAATATTACAGAATGCTTTCACGCCAACGTCCAACCGGCTGTCATCAATAAGGAAATCGGGCGTATGGTGCGACGGCGCTTTTTTCGGATCGTTACCCTTAGGCATTCCCCCCACAAAGAAAAAGAACGCGGGAGCCTTTTCGCCATAAAAAGCAAAATCTTCCGCTCCGGTCACCCATTCGGCGTCGATAACATTGCCGATTCCTGCTGCTTTTTCGAGTGATGGAAGCATTTTTTTGACTAGCGCGGGAGTGTTATACGTTACCGGAGTTTTGCGATCGATCGTAACTTCTGCGGTAGCTCCCATGCTTTCCGCTATCTTGGTAGCGGTTCGGCGGATCTTTTCGTGAACCTCATTCTGCATCTCAGTATCAAGCGTTCTGATGGTTCCCGCCATGACGACTTCCTCAGGAATGATGTTCTCACGGACGCCGGCGGTCATCTTGCCTACCGTGATGATCACCGGAGCTTTCGGAAGTTCAGACTGCCGTGAAACGATCATCTGCAGACCCGTATATATCTGCGTCGCCACCGCTATCGGGTCGATTCCCTGCCACGGATACGCACCGTGCGATTGCACGCCCTTTATCTTGATGCTGAACCAATCGCTCGCCGCCATCTCGGCCCCGGATTTATATTTGATCTTACCGATCTCGGTCGCGGAGTTGATATGAATTCCAAAGATCGCGTCTATCTTCGGATTGTCCATCACGCCTTCCTTGACCATATCCGAAGCCCCGCCGGTCTCACCCGCCGGAGCACCTTCTTCAGCCGGTTGAAAGATGAATACGACCGTTCCCTTGATCTTGTCCCTCATGCCGGAAAGAACTGTCGCCGTTCCCAGCAGCATCGCTACGTGCGTATCATGTCCGCAAGCGTGCATAACGCCAACCGTCTGGCCGTTATACTCGCTTTTCACCGTTGATCTGTAAGGAACATCGACGCGCTCCGTCACCGGCAGGCCGTCCATATCGGCTCGCAAGCCAATGACGGGCCCTGGCTGGCCACCTTTCAGGATTCCGACAACGCCGGTCTTTGCGACGCCCGTTTTGACGTCGATGCCAAGCTTTTTCAAGCGTTCGGCGACGTATTTGGCGGTTTCGACCTCGCGATTGCCAAGTTCAGGATGTTGGTGCAGATAACGCCGCCATTCTATGACCTGCGGCATTACCTTGGCCGTAGCCGCATTGATCTCGGCCGACATATCGACTCCGAAGGCCGATACAGCAATTGAACAAAGAATAAAAAAAGCAGCAAGCACTCTCATTTAATGAACTCCTAAGACTAGAATGCCTGCAATTGTAGCGCGGTGCTCCGCGACGGGCTACTTCTTTTTATAATAAGTCTTGTCAACCGTCGTCCATTTATCAGGATTCCAAAGGTCAGGATTCAGGGACATGCCCGCCTGAATGTCCGAATACTCCTCAGTGGTCGTTGGCTTGCCATCGACAAAGAACTTGACTTCGGCCGCAACCCAGCCGCCCTTGGCTTTTACATATCGGTTGAACTGGGTCTCCGCGACGCTCTTTTTATCGCGGCCCTGAGTCTGTATTAGCCGCACAAAAACTAGATCTTTCTCATCGACCCAGAATTGCGGCGTTGTCACGTCACCCTGTTTGGCACCGACCACGTAGACATCCTTGCCCATCCATTTTTCCTCGTGAACAACGGACAGGTCGATACCCAGGCCTTTGACCTGTTCGACAGTCGTCGCCGCCGGCTGGCCATAAACGTCGAAACCCAGCACCATCAACGGATGCACCAACGGCCGTCCGGTCGCGGGCTTTCCGTCGCGGAAAGAGTAGATCTTGCCGTCCGCGAACAGAATGCCATCACCGGTCTTCGAATCCGCAAAATCGATCCTCAGTTTGCCGGGAACGGTCATCGCCTCGTACCAAATCTCCGACGTCGAAGTTCCGTCATCCTTATGATGAATCGTCTTCTGAACGAATGTCAGCGTTTTGTACCATTTACCGGCGTATTTCTTGTACATCGCGGCAATAACGTCGTCGCCAGATTTAATGTCGCCAGCAAAAGCCGGCATTGCCAGGAGAATCAACAAAAGGGTTAATTTGAATATTTTCATAATGAGTTAACGAAGAATCGGATCAAAAGGTTTGCTCTAGACTACGGTTTCGCTTTGGGCAGATACTCTTTCGGGATCGGATTATTCGGCCGTTCGTCATCCCAGCTCGCAGCCGAGATCCACCAGCGAGTTCCGTCCCAATAAAGCTCGATGCTGTTTACGCCGCAGCCCTTTTCGGATCTATCGTCGTTGGAGTATTCGTACGTCGAAAGGACATGTGCGATATTACCGAACCGCTGGGTAACCCGGTTGATCTCGCGTTCTGTAAAGCCGTTCGTGACAAAATTCTCGTTGTTACCATTGACGAATTGCTGATGACTCAACACTCCGGCACGGATCTTACCGTCCTGTTCGCCCATGCTGACAAAACGGACATCCGGAATATACAGCGTCCGGTCTCTGGCCCATTGTCTCGGTTGTCCCTTTGGGCCAGTGATGGTCGCGTAAAACGCCTTGATGATGCCGTCGAGCGTTGCAACGTCAGCCGGATTCGCGTCGATCTTTGGTACATCAACCGCTTTCAGGTCACGATCGCATTGAAACTCGAGCGTGAATGCTCCCTGCGCGATCTTCCAACCCGCAACCGTGCGAACGAGATTAAAGACGTCGGTCCCGCAATGCGAGAATTTATCGCCGACGTAGAATGTATACCTGCCCGAGACCGTTGCCATATCGCCGGATATCCGTACGTCGGGATTAATCATCTTCTCGACATAATCGGGGCTCTTCGATTCGGAGATCATCTTCACGAAGGCCTCGCCGGTCGTCACCCTCGACGTCGAGATCCCTTTGCCGTCGAGCGGTTTGTCGATCGCTATAAATTGAGCTTCAGGGGTGAAGACGCCTTTGAGCTGCTCAGCGCTCTTCAACTTCATTCCGGCAAAAAGCTGATCTACGACGGCCATCACCATTGATCGGTCATCCTGGGCAAAGGCAACAGTCGATAGCACGCATATGATCACGGGCAGCAATGTTATTTTCATCATTATTTGATTTCCTTTAGTTCCGCACTGCGAAAGCGTCGTCGAACGGATTTGCATCGAGCAGGACGATGTCTGCCTGCTAGCCTAATTCCCAGCAAGCACGGATGCCGGCAGGGGCTTGTCGACCGTCGGACGTTTTGCAGTGTTCGCCAATGTCCAACCGGTCGCCATTATGGTCTTGGTCACTTTCTCCATCGATTCGAAATTTATCTTCTCGACCGAATCAGACGGCTGATGATAATCCGCGTGGCTGCCGTCCATGTAAAAGATGATCGGTATTCCTTTTTTCGCGTAATTGAAATGATCGGAGCGGTAAAAGAACTGTTCCGGATCCTTAGGATCGTCGTATTTTGTATTGAATGCGAGATTCAAAAACGTCTTGTTGACACTATCGCTGAGATCACCGAGTTCGGTGCTCATCATTCGCGAACCGATCGTGAAGACCTCGCCCTGTTTCGGGAGGTTCTTGTTCTGCGGATGATTTTCATCGCCCGGATTCTGGTAGCGTCCGATCATGTCGATGTTCAACTCGGTGATGATCGACGTGATCGGCACCGTCGGATTATTGGCGAAATACTCACTGCCCCAAAGTCCTTTTTCCTCGCCGGCGTGCCAGATAAACAACATCGAACGCTTCGGCCGTTCCTTGCCCTTTGCAAAAGCCTCGGCGATCGACAGTACGGCGACCGTGCCGCTGCCGTCATCGTCGGCGCCGTTCCAGATCTTGTCGTCGCCCGCCGCGAAGGGATTCATCCCGACGTGGTCGTAATGTGCTCCGATCGCAACGTATTCATTTTTGAGGACCGGATCCGAACCTTCGAGTATCCCTACGACATTTTGCGTGTGAATGTTCTCGGTCTTGACAGCAACGGTCGCGTTCAACTTCTTCGCGGCCTTGAGGTCGAATGAATCCATCGCATCGCCGGTGATCGATCTGGTGAACAAGCTGCCGCCACTCGCCTTTTCCCCGGCGAACATTGCCCCGATCACCCGCGGCGTCACGGTGAATGTCGGTATCGTGATCTGAGTCTGCGGCTTGCCGAATTCGACCTGCCCTTTCTCGGACTGGTTCCACTTCACGCCTTCCCAATTTGCCAGGTTACCGAACGACGAGAACGCGATCACCGCCTTCGCACCATTCGTCTGAGCGTAAAGCGGCGGCGAAAACCAATCACCGCCAGCCGGGCCTTTGAGATCATTGAATGTAATTCCCTTCGGCAGCGTATTGACCACGACGACGACCTTGTCCTTGATGTCGAGCCCAGCGTACGGATCAATGTTCTTCGATTTGATGACCCAGCCGTTACCGACAAAGACGAGCGGTGCTCCCGCGATATTGGCACCGATCTGGCTCGCCAGGAAGTCCTTGCCGTATGTGTACGACTGCCCGTTTATCTCAAGCCGCGTCTTGTCCGTGTCGATCTTGTTCAGCCGCAGCGGGATCTTTTGAAAGTAGCTGCCGTTGTCGCCCGCCGGCTTGATTCCCCAGCTCGACAGGTGCTGTGCAATGAACATCGCGGCGATGTCGAGCCCCCGCGAAGGCGTATCGCGGCCCTCGAGCTCGTCCGACGCGATGAACGTCAGATATTCGCGAAGCTGCTTCGCGGAGATCCCGTCCACATTGCCAAAGCTCGGTGTCGACGGCTTGGCCGCAGGCTTGGCGGACTTTTGTGCGAGCGCAGCAGGGGCAGCCACCCACATTACAAAAACGAGAATCAGTGATAAATGGCGTCTTGTCATGATCTTTCTTATTCCTTTATATCTATGTCCGAAAACCCCAACGGATGCAGCCGTTCAGTTCTGGATGGTTACTTTTATACGAACAATGACCAGAAAAGGTTTTCGGTCATTCATAACGAAAATGCGCCGATGACGCTCTTCACTTCGTCATCGGCGCTTGATGGTTCTGCTCGGCGTCTTTCGGCCCTAGTTCGTGTAGCCCGGAATAGGTTTATATTCGGTTACTTTGTTTATCTCCTGATCCTTGGCATCGGCGATATCCTTTCTAACCAGAAGTACCAAGTTGACCCCCGGACGGAGCGGATAGACGCCTGCGTATTTATAATGAGTCGAGTATTTCTGGATCATCGCGGTGTCCTGGTCACCCTTTTTTGCCACGATCATTTCGGACGTACTCGCATCGACGAGAGAACCGTGGAAATTTGCCTTATAATTGTGCAAATACCAGGTCAAGGGCCAATAATCGGGCGAAACGATCTCTATCGTTGCGTCCAGGTCCTTCCCGCTCTTCGCTGCATAACGCTCGATCTCGCTAACCATGTCATGAAGCCCGCGACGCGTGTGTGCGTATACGTACGGCTCATCTTCATCGTCGTAGCGAACGAAATTATGCTGATACGATTGATAGGCAAGCAGGCCCGAACCGATGATGCCGAGAGCGATCGCCGCATATTTCTGATTCTTGCTGCCCGAGTTGAACATCTGCCCGAGCCCGTATCCGGCGGCGATGCACATCGGAAGCAAGAAGCTGAGAGCGAGCCACGGAGTCTTGTACGGGATGATCGAATACGCGGCCGCGAGGCCCATCGCCCAAAAAGCCGTGAAGATGGCAAACTTATGCTTGCCTTTCAGCAATGCGATCAGGCTGCCGAGGATCGATAGAACCATGATCGGGGCTTCGACCTTCATTCCCCATTTTATGTATCCGACGTAACCGCTCTGCGTGTGGTCTTTATTTCCTGTTTTGGTCCAGATCGCATAAGCCTCGAAAGCTCTGGAAACGCCTTCCGCATAGGTAAAGAACGACGAGAAAAACAACACGCTCACGTAAACAAATGCCGTTGCAACAGCCGCGCAGGTGATGATCATCTCAGACCGTTCACCGAGGCCCTGACGGAAAGCTTTCCAGGACACCTCGACGGGTTCGGCGAATTCAGTGTTGTTTGCCTTTCTAAGATCCGACACGAACACCAGCCATGCCGCGACCGTTCCGACTAAAATGAAGATGATCGCGTAGAAAACAAAAGGCTCGGCGGGTTTATTGGCCGGAAAAAACGCATCGGAAAGCCACTTACCGCCATCGGCGATCGTATCGCGCTTGAAGAGTGCCGCCGCCACTACGACTCCGTGAATGCCCAGGATGATCCCAAACCAGTTCGTCCGGTACGGTTCGTTGTCCTTTATCTGCTTCCAGACCCAGACGCTGAAACAAGCGATGGCCATCGTTCCGAGCGTGATAAATGCGGTTTCCTTTGTTGCAAAAAACAGAGCAACCGACGCCGAGGCGAGGACTAAATAAAGTGGGCGGCCTTCGTCCCAAGCAAGCAATCTGTTGATTATGTAGTAAACAAAACCAGCATTGACGACAAAAAAAGCGATGCGGAATGCAAACAAAGCTCCCTCGTTGTCGCCGCCAATAAATTTTGCAAGGTTAAGCGAAACCGGAGCTAAGGCAGTAAAAAGCAGTACCGACATCCACGCGATCGCTCCGGGCCCGGCTTTTCGTTTCTCCATGAAAAGCAGTACCGAAAGCACGATCGCAAGGCTCAAAAAGACAAAGAAGATCTCGTGGATAAAATACCTTGAGATAAACACCATTCCCGGCGAAAGGGCCACAAATAATGCTGCAACGAGCGTTCCGACCTTGCCAATATAGCGTTTTAGGTACAAAACCAGCACGACCATCAGTACGCCAAAGATCGCCATGCTCATTCGCACCGGAACCGTTTCGAGGCCAAATAATTTGGCGAAGACGACCGAGATGTAATACAAAGTTGGCCCATGATAATTCGCCGGGTCGTATTTGTAAATGCCGTCCTTAAAAAGCGTGGTCAGGAAAAAGCCGTTGACGCCTTCGTCGTGGTGAAGAGGCTTGAGGCTGAGCATGAAAAAGCGCAGGAACGCCGCGAGGGCGATGATCGCGCCTGAGCAGGCGAGCCAGACTTTATCTCGTTCAAGAGCCGCATTTACGGGTTCGACAAAATCTGTTACGACCGCTCTTGCCGGAGCTTTTTCTTCAACTATCGCTTCGACCGTAGACTCTGAAGCCTTTGGTGCTATCTTCTTTTTCTTTGCCATCTCGACCTACTTCACCTTGTAAACGCGGTATTGCCCTGCCTCAGCAAGGACGGGGAATTTCTTAAAATAATCTTCGTTTGCCTTGAGCGTATTTCGCTCTTCCGGCGAGATCAGGACGTAATCGACATTATATTTGTTGAGCAAAATATCCGCTACGCCGCCGCCCTGATAGATCTGCTTGATCTCAGCCTCACGCGGATAATAATCGATCCCGTGCGAAGCGAGGTGGCCGCTGTACCGCATGACGGACTGCCGCCCCGAGAGCACAACCGCCGAGTTAAACGTCGGAGCGTTAACAAAAACAGCCTTCTGATCGGTCTTCTGCTTTATCTGATCGGCGATCTTGATCGCGTCTGCGTCAAATACTCCGTACTTGATCTGTCCCGAAACGGTCCGCCAGACATCGAGCGAGCCTGACAAGATCAGCACAGCAAAACAAACGCCCGAAACGATTCTGAGAACTTTATTCTTCTCCCACGCCCACGCCAATGCCAACGCTACCAGCGGCAGCGAGCCGGTGAACCAATAGATCAGGATCTTGATGTTATCCCATTCCCACGGGGCAAGCTTTGCGGAATTCGACAGGACGAAAAGGAAAAAGAACGGTACATAGAACAACACCAATGTCTTTTTCAGCTCGATAGGTGCGGCGTTTTCAACCTTGCCAACCTCGCCCGAAGGTATCGCGAGCTTTCCGCCCGTCATATAGACCCAGATGCCGGCTATGAGGACAGGAAATAACAGGCCGGTATTTGTAAACCAGAACCAGATAAACTCGGTCTCCCGCTTGTCCCAGCCGAAGAAGAATTCGAAAAACTTCGTCGATTCGGTCGCAGTTCCGGTCATCAGCCAGGCGAGTTCGGGGATCGCGACCGCCGACACGCCTAGGCCGAAGGTGATCCATTCCATCCAACGCCCCGGACGCATCACGAATAGGAACGCCGTCACGATGAAAAGTACCACAAGGCTGTGCATGTGGATCAGCGGGAGAGTTCCCGCGAGAAGGCCGATGAGAAAGGCGGAAACAGGAAAGCTGGAAAGTGACAAAGTGCTACGGTCAGTTTCCTCACTGTCGATCTTTTCAACTGCCGCCGTTTCGGGCTTTTCAGAGGCGAAGACCTTCCACAGATAGTTCAGAACGAGCAGCGTGAGCGGCATTCCGAGCAACAGGCTTCGCTGCGTCATAAATAATACGACAAGCGAATTGCCCCAACGGTACTTATCGTTGATCGTGTAATCATGCGGCAGGTTCATCAGCGTGTCATAGAATCCTTTGCCGGAAGCCGCCATGTCGGCTGACAACGCCCAAAAGCCAAGGCCGCCGCTCAGAAACAGCAGCGGCGGAGCAATGCGGCCCGCGAGTTTGCTGCCAGTGAGCGAAACGACAAAACTTTCGAGTATTACGAACAGCGAGAACGCCCAGGCCACATTCAGCACGAACATCGAATTGATGACGTCCGAACCGAGCTTCACAAAACACGCACTCAGCAGATCGGCGACGAACGGATATGTGTATTTTGCCCCGGCCCACGAAGGATTTACGATCGGAAAATTATTGCCCTCTGTAAAGCTGAATATCGTACCGAGGTGGTACGGCAGGTCGCCGAGATTCTGTGAACCGCCGGTATGGATACCGCCGTTCATCATGAACATCGTCTTGTCGAAGAAGAGAAAGAAAAGCAGAAAGAAGCCCGCGTAATACGCCAAATGCCGCATTTTTTTGGCATTTGCACCTTGCAGCGTGCCTTTCGCCTTGGCCCAGTCGTGCAGGAAGTTCTTTCGAATATCCGGTCGCTGCAGCAGCAGTAATGGCAGCAGCGTGATCGTCAGTGCCACGATCAAAACCGGCACACTAAAACCCGCGACAGATGCCGCGACGAACGACGCGATGCCAAAAACAGCCGAACCGATCACCGTTCCCGCCGACAGCCGCCAGACCATCGGTTTTTCCATGGCGACGAGATATGTCAGCGCCATTCCGCCAAAAGCGAGCAGAGCGATCAGGATCAATGATATAAACATATTTTACGCGAGGCGGACTTCTAGATAAGTTACTTTAATTCGCGCAGAAAACACAATTTTAGTTAACGTTTTGAAGCGGAACGCGGGCTCGCCAGCAACTGCCTTTTTCAGATAGAATTTTCCTCGATGCTCATCTATCTCGGCCCCAATCCATACTTCCCCGAGGGCACGCTCTTTGACCTCGATGACCAACCGCAATTGGCCCTGCCCGATCGGGGCGACGGCACATCGGCGACGATCGATCGACAAGGCTCGATCATCTGCCCGCCTTTCGCCGAAAATATCCCGCCCGGCCAATGCCCGGTCGTCGTGACTTCATACGCGATCGGCGAAAGAGCCGAAGATATTGCGAGCATAACAGTCGACGAATCGATCCATTTTCAAGTGCTCGTTATTCCGCAAAGCGTTGAGTCTATACTCGTTAACGACCGTGTGAGATCGGTCGAGGTGGACAGCTATTTTCCGTCGGCAAACGGCGACGAGACCGAGTACCGATTCCACATCGGCCACCTGCGGCCCGGGTTTTTTGAGGCGATGATCACCTTTGCAGACCGTTCGACCGGACGGCTGACGTTTATCAAGTTCTTCCCGCCCAGATTCTCGGCCGCATATCCGGGCATTCGTAATGACGAACGTCCGATCGCACCTCGTGAAGAGGTAAAAATGATCTCGGTCACCGCCTACGAACCCGACCACGAAGCCGAACTCCTCAACAAAGCCCTCGAACTCGCAACCGAATGGGGCGAAAATTTCCGAAAACCGATCCACGACCGCATCCGCGTCTTCCACCCCGAACTCGACGACCCCGAGATCGACCGCCTCACCACGCTAGCCAACGAAGCCGAATCGTATATCTATCAGCTCGGCGAACGCGAGTTAGCCGGCGAGATTCGCGAAGCTGACATTCCAAACCTCGCTCGCGAGAGATATCCATGGCTAAGCAAAAATAATGTAAATCGTTTGACTGGAATTAGTATGTTCTACGCAAGAAAGTGATCCAGCGAGTAACCAGGGTGTCTAGCTGCTTAGATCGTTAATTGTAAATTGTTCGATTGTTAATTGGTTGGCGGAATATTACCACCAATTGCCAATTTTCCAGTTTACAATTGACAATTAGTTCACGGACATCACGGCCCGGGTTCACGTGAGCTTCGCAATATCCGCGGAGAATTGTAGAATAAGAGTTTTTGAAACGGGACGGAAGACGCTCTTATGTTACAAGCTGGAATAGTTGGGCTGCCCAACGTTGGAAAATCGACACTTTTTAATGCTCTGACCGCTCAGGAATCGGCCTTGGCGGCGAATTATCCTTTTGCGACGATCGAACCGAACGTCGGCATGGTCGCGGTGCCTGACGAACGGCTCGGCGTGCTGGAAAAGCTGAATAAGGCTCAAAAGACCGTCCCGGCAATGGTTGAGTTTTTGGATATTGCGGGATTGGTTCGCGGAGCTTCGAAGGGCGAGGGTTTGGGGAATCAGTTTCTCGCGAATATTCGTGAAACTCACGCCGTGATCCAGGTTGTTCGATGTTTTGACGACGACAATATCGTCCATGTCGAAGGCTCGGTAAATCCGATCCGCGATATCGAGACGATCCAGATCGAACTCGCTCTCGCCGACCTGAACTCGGCCGAAAAACGCCGCGACAAGGCCAACCGAGCGGTCAAAGCCTCGGGGGACAAGACGGCAAAGCTCGAGATCGAGATCCTCGACAAGATCCAACCGCTGCTCGAAGAAGGCCGGCCCGCTCGTGCCGCCGACCTGACCGACGACCAGCGTGCGATGCTGAAAACCTGGTTCTTCCTCTCGACGAAGCCGACGATCTATGCCGCCAACGTCGACGAAGCAACGCTCGCTGACCCTGACAGCAATCCGCACGTGCAGGCCGTAAAGAAACACGCCGCCAGCGAAAATGCGGACGTCGTCGTCATCTGTGCCAAGCTCGAAGCCGAACTCGTCGCCCTCGACGCCGAGGAACGCACCGAATACCTAAAAGACCTCGGCCTCAACTCCAGCGGCGTCGACGAACTGATCAAAGCCGCGTACCATATGCTCGGCCTGATGTCGTTCCTGACCGCCGGTGAAAAAGAAGTTCGCGCCTGGACGATCCCTATCGGCACCAAAGCCCCTCAGGCCGCCGGCGAGATCCACACCGACATCGAACGCGGCTTCATCCGCGCCGAGATCGTCTCATACGACGACCTAGTCGCCTGCGGCTCAAGAAAGGCAGCCAGCGAAAAAGGCCTCGCCCGCCTCGAAGGCAAGGAATACATCATGCAGGACGGCGACGTGGTGGATTTTAGGTTTAATGTTTAATTACAGGGATGAATGGGATGAAATGGATCTAGAGAAAGTCTTTTTTCTTATCCCCATCATCTCCTTTATCCCTGTAGTTCCCTTCCCCAAAAGTGATAAAATCCGGACATGCGAAACCGCGACGTAAATGACAATAGATCGGACATGCCGGAAACGGCGATAATTCGCAGGATGCGTTCGCGGCGGTCTTTTAGAGTTGAGTCGGCTGAGGCGATCTATTTTGACGTCGCCGCGTTTCGCCTCGATCGGAAACTCGGTATCGCTGAGCATATCGCGGTCGAGCGTAACCTTAGTCTTGTGAACGCGTGGCCTGATATTCTCGGCTAGAAACGCCTCTGAGTTCTGCTCCTGTTCGATCTCGCCGCCCGTGGTCAATGCTTGTGACCTTCGTTCCGTTTCAGGCCTTTTTGAATATCTTCGCGAACGAACCGCACCACCTCTTTGATCTGCTCGGCCGTTAGTTTGTCGCGAAACGCGGGCATCTTGTTTCCTTCGCCATTGGTTACCTGCTTGATATGGCCCTCCTCCGAATGGTCGAGAGCGTGGCCGCTCGTCAGCGGAATTCCTTTCTTCGTACCTTCGCCGCTGCCGCCGTGGCATTCGGCACAGTTCGTTTTGTATATCTCGCTGCCGTTGACGACGGCAACGGTGCCGATCTTTCTGAAACTCGTATAAATGACCGTCGAACCGCGCCGTTCTATCTCGAATTCGACCTTGTCGCCAACCTTGATGCTGCCGAGCAGTTCGTGATCGGCAACCATTTCATTCATCTCCATCGCAGCCATATAGCCCGGAATCTCTTCGTGATCTACGGTAACGCGGTCGGTGTCGATATCGATGGATCTTACGATGCCGACGGACTTGTAGGTTTGTCTTTCGACTGCCGGCGGGACCACTCTGTTCGCGGGGCTCGGCGTGGAACAGGCTGTGAAAAGAAGAGCGGCGGCGGTTATGAATAACAGCTTCATATAGTTAATAAGACTGCCCCCCTAATTCTAGTTTGCGACAAGTCGATTGACAATGTTTAGCAAATCCAAGATGCTTGGGTTGTTATGGCATCACTGCGGGATCATATCGAATCCGAGCTAAAGATCGCGAGTGAATTTCGTGAGCAGGGCGATCTTGCGTCGGCATTTCGACACCTCGAGCGAGCTCATGTGCTCGGCCAGGCCTCGACCGTCGATCACACGCGTATCCACTGGAAGATGTTAAAGCTTGGGCTGCAAATGCGGTCGCCGCGGGAGATCTGGGGACAATTGATCCGCATCGTAGGTGCCGCGACCAAAACTCCGCTCGGCATCTATCCCAAAGGCAACACGGGCGGTGCGAATGTCTGGTTTTTCGAACCGATGCCGGTCGAGAAGGACCTGGCTGAGATTTTAGATTCCGCAAAATAATGCACCTTTGTGATTGCCGTCACACGCATTCTTTCCAGGCATTCCTATCATCGTTCTGGGTAGACCAGATAATGATTTGCAAAACCCGACGTTAGTGCTATATTGAGTTTGATGATGCAGAGATCGACGACAAAAAAGACATTGGCCGCGTTCGTGCTGGCTTTTCTTTGTCTAAATGTCGGCGGTTTCGTTTGCCTCACCTACTGTTCGCAGATCGCGATGGCATCATCGATGCCGTCTTCTGACGACTCCTACCTTTCCGAACATTGCCGCAGGGCTAAGAAAGAAGCCGAAGAAAAAAATCAAAACGCCGAAAAGGTCAGTGCAACTGTCGCTTCGTGCTGCATGATGCCGGTCAGCATGTTTGCTGTTCCGCTTGAAAAGCAGACGCGGGCAACATTGGTTTTGGCTGCTGATTCAGTTCCGGCGGCAAATGTAGAGATCTACAGATTTGCCTCGCCTTCGATCGTTTCATTGCACATAGATCCTACGCCTGTCTATCGCCCTCCACCGCTCGACCGACGCGGTGAACGCATACTTCATTCTGTCATCCGTATCTAAAGCCAGGTTCGTGCGAAGAGCCTTTCTTTGCATGCGCCGTAACCCATGTTCGTGTGCCTAGACACGTTACTAATTACAGCTTTATACGGAGACATATCATGAGATCGAAATTATTAGTCATCTTTACAGCCGTCGTCCTTTTCGGACTCGGCATCGCAGTTTACGCATTCAATTCCACCACGACCAACGCTGAAACAACGGTAGCAGCATCATGCTGCAGCTGCTGCGGCGATTCCTGCCCGATGAAAAAAGCCGGGGACAAAACGACCGGCGAAGCGGCTCACGAATGCTGCTGCAAAGGCGATTCGTGCCCGATGATGTCAAAGGACGCCAAGCACGGCGAAAAAATGGCGATGGCCGCTAACGGCGAGCATTCCTGCCCGATGATGGCCGAAAAGAAAGACGGCATGGCCGGCCACGACATGAAGGACATGAAGATGGCGAACGGCGAATCTTGCCCGATGATGAAGGACGGCGAAGACGCCAAAATGGCCGAAATGCACAAGGGTATGGCCGGCATGGATCATACCGCACACGCCAAGAGCGGCGATGCCTGCTCATGTGCTTGCTGCAGTCACAACAAAGAAAAGAAAGTCACAAAAGACACAGGAGCGATCTGATCGCGTGAATTAAAGGATTAGGCGCCGTCACCAAGCGACGGCGCTTAATGCCGTTATTTTTTTGCGCCGGCCTAAGTCTACTCAAATCAAATCACACTCGCTTATGAAGTTTTTTTTCGCCTGCGTATGCGTGGCTGTTTCTGCGCTTACAGGGTACTCACAAAATGTCGTCCGTTATGACCTGACGATCGACCATAAAATGGTCAATTACTCGGGCAAAACCGGTCATGCAATTGTGGTCAACGGGCAAATTCCGGGGCCGACACTCGAGTTTACTGAGGGTGATATAGCAGAGATCCACGTCAAGAATAATCTGCACGAGCAATCATCAGTACACTGGCACGGCATACTTTTGCCAAACGAACAGGACGGTGTTCCGTTTCTGACGACAACGCCGATCAAGCCGATGGGCACGCACGTTTTTCGTTTCCCGATCAAGCAGAGCGGCACATATTGGTATCATTCGCATAGCAATCTGCAGGAGCAAATGGGACTGTATGGAGCTCTGATCATCAAGAAGCGCGACGAACCGCCGATGCCGAGCTACACGGTACTTTTCAGCGATTGGACCGACGAACATCCGCACGAAGTGATGCGAAATCTCAAGAACGCGAACGACTGGTACGCGATAAAAAAGGACGCTGTCCAGAGCTACGGCGAAGCGCTAAAAGCTGGTGCGTTCAAGGCAAAATTTCGCCAGGAATGGCAGCGGATGAACGCTATGGACGTCTCGGACGTTTATTACGACGCTTTCCTAGCTAACGGGAAAAAGGAAGATACGGCTCCGCACTTCAAGGCTGGCGACAAGGTACGATTGCGGATCATTAACGGCTCCGCCTCGACCTATTTCTGGATCCAATTTGCCGGAAGCCAGCTTTCAGTCGTTGCGAGCGACGGAATGGATGTCGTCCCGGTTGACGTCGACCGGATGTTGATCGGTATAGCCGAGACCTACGACGTGATCATCACCATTCCCGAGGACAAGTCGTTCGAGCTGCGGGCGACCGCCGAGGATCGCACAAAAGCAACTTCGCTCTGGCTCGGTTCCGGCGAGCGGGTCGCTGCTCCGGTGCTGCCGAAACTCAAACTCTTTGAGGGAATGAAGATGATGAACGACATGGGCAAGCACAAGATGCAGATGAGCTATCAGCAAATGGATATGAACGATGTAATGTATCCGGAAACTGTGCCCGACCCCACGAAGCCCGGTGAATTGCCGCCTGTGACGCTCAACTATGCGATGCTCAAATCGCCGACAAAGACGGAGTTTGCACCTGATAAGCCGCTTCGCGAGATCAAGTTTCGCCTGACCGGCAACATGAATCGCTACATGTGGAGCATGGACGACAAGCCTCTTTCTAAGTCCGACAAGATCCTCATCAAGAAAGGCGAAACCGTTCGTATCACGATATACAACGACACAATGATGCGGCATCCGATGCACCTGCACGGGCATTTCTTCCGGGTACTCAACGGCCAGGGCGAATATTCGCCTCTTAAGAACGTCCTCGACATAATGCCGATGGAAACAGACGTGATCGAGTTCGACGCGAATGAGGAGAAAGACTGGTTCTTTCACTGCCACGTGCTCTATCACATGATGGCGGGCATGGGTCGGGTATTCAGTTACGCCGATTCCCCGCCCAATACACAGGTTCCGCCAACGAAACAGATGTGGAATTATTTCCGGAGTGAGGACAATCGAATGATACATTCGATGTTCAACCTCGCAGCTCAGTCGAATGGTGTTTTTGGCCACGGAATGGTCGCAAACAACTATAATTTCGCGGCAACGCAGTTTCACTTTAATCCTAAACACGGATTCGAGAGCGAGACAAAATTCGGCCGCTACATCGACAAACAGCAGTTCCTTAATATCTATGCCGGCTTCGAAATTAACCGCGAAAAGGAACATGACGAAGGCCGCTGGAAGACGGAGGGTTTCGGAACGCTCGGGTTCGAATACACGCTGCCCATGTTCATCAAAGCTGACGGCCGCGTGAATACAAAAGGCAAATTTCGCCTGCAATTAAGCCGTGAGGACATCGCTCTCTCAAAACGCCTGCGGTTCGACGCGATGTGGAATACGGACAAGGAATATGATCTGAAGATGCGTTATATCCTCGCGAAACGATGGCAGATCAGCGGGAACTATTACAACCATTTTGGTTTTGGAGGTGGCATAACTTATAGCTACTGATCGGAGAATACTTATGAAAAAGCTGCTATTTATTTCATTTATTTGTGCATTTGCGGCCGCTGCTGAAGCCGCACAAGATCTCGACCCTGTCGACCCTGCGGTGCAAAAACATGTCGGAGCCTCGCTCGCCAGCTATTACGCGCTTAAGGACGCATTGGTTGATTCAAACGTTGAGATCGCAAGTGCGAAAGCTGATGAGCTTCTCAAAACCCTCGATGCGGTCGACACAACGAAGATGACCACGCCTCAGAAAACCCAATGGGGAAAGCTCGAGAAACTTATCCGCACGGATTCGGTCCACATTAACCGCAACAAAGAGATCGAGCATCAGCGGGAACATTTTATAAAGCTCTCCAATAATATGTACGCCCTGGTCTTCGGCTTTAAGGCGAACGAGACCGATGCGTATCTACAATATTGTCCAATGAAAAAGGCTTCCTGGCTTTCCAAAAGCAAGGACATCAAAAATCCGTATTATGGCAGCAAAATGCTCACTTGCGGTTCGGTTAAAGCGACCCTAAAGAAGGGCTGAAATGGAGTTTTTCTATGATAGCATTCAAATCGATACTGATCGTGGCCGCAGCGGCGGTATTTGCAGCTTGTGGATCTCAGTCCAATTCAAATGACGCTACATCGTACGCGAACATGAACCACAACGCCCCGACTGTACCGTCCGCTGAGCGCGGCACGATGGATCATGGCTCGATGGATCACTCGACGATGAAAAGCTCGCCGAATGCGTCCGACGCGCAGTACGACCTGCAGTTCATTGACACCATGATCGCCCATCATCAGGGAGCGGTCGATATGGCCAAGCTCATCCAGGCAAAGGCCCTGAGCGGTGAGTTGAAGAAACTCGGGATAAATATCATTTCATCACAAGAGAAGGAAATTGCGGCTATGCGTGCGTGGCGTGACCAATGGTTCGGCGGCAAACCTCCGGCGATAAATATGGAGATGGCAGGTATGGCAGCCTCGATGACGGGGATGGACATGAAAAAGCTCGATTCCCTAAGCGGAAAAGCATTCGACCTCGAATTCGTCAAACAAATGATCCCTCATCATGAAGGTGCCGTTGTGATGGCGAAAGAGGCTCTAAAGAGATCTAAAAAGGATGAGATAAAGACGCTCGCTGCCGTGATAATTCGTGATCAGCAGGCCGAGATACAGCAGATGACAGGCTGGCAGCAAGAATGGAACAAATGACAGAAAGCTCAACCATAACGGGAAAAAATATCTCGCCACTGCTTTATGCGGCGTGGCTATTTGCTCTCATTGGAACTATCGGCAGCTTGTTTTTGAGTGAGGTAATGCTGTTTCCACCCTGCGTTCTATGCTGGTATCAGCGGATCGCTCTTTATCCGCTGGTCGTGATCATCGGCATCGGCATCGCTATGCGCGATCGCAATGTCACCCGTTACGCCTTGCCCATTTGCCTGATAGGCCTGGCTATAGCGGTCTATCACAATTTGCTTTATATCGGCTTGATCCCCGAGAGCATCACGCCGTGTACGGAAGGCGTTCCATGCAATGCCAAACAGCTCGAGCTGCTCGGGTTCATTACAATTCCGCTGATGGCCCTGGGGGGCTTCGTCAGCATCGCTATATGCCTCATTCTTTCGAGGCCTAAATATAAATAACATTATGAGAAAAGATGTATTAATGATGGGTGTGATCACTCTTTTTGTGATCGTTGCGGCATATTTTGGTGCGGGATATTACCGCAGCTCAGTTCAGAAAGAGGTCAAGCCAAGTACTCCCCCTACAGCCAATAGTGCTTCGCTTGTCCGCGAGGACAGCCCAACGCTCGGCCCGGCGGATGCCAAGGTGACGCTTGTCGAATTCTACGATCCGGAATGCGAATCGTGCGCATCCTTCTCCCTGGTGGTTAAGAAGCTCCTGAAGGACTACGACGGCAAGCTCCGGCTCGTAGCGAGATATATGCCCCTGCATCCAAATTCAATGCCGGCGGCTTCCTTTATCGAGGCTGCCCGTGAACAGGGTAAGTATTGGGAGGCTCAGGAACTCCTTTTCGCTAAGCAACCTGAATGGGGAGAGAAACACGGTGCTCCGATCGACGCCCCAAAGCCTAACATTAATGCCCTGTTTGATAAATACGCAAAAGAACTGGGCCTAGACATGAACAAAGCAGGTCAGGCGATCATGGAGAATCGCTATGTTCCTAAGATCGAACGCGACAAAAAAGACGGTCAGGCTCTAGGCGTTCGCCGAACCCCGACCTTCTTCGTAAATGGCCGCGAACTCGCCCGCTTCAGCGAATCGGACCTGCGAGCATTGATCGAAGAGGAAATGAAAAAATAGAGTTCGAATGTTAGTTTAGATAAACCGATGCGAAATCTTATTATTACCGCTCTCTTCATTGTCCTTTCTGGCGCTTCGGCATTTGCTCAAAAGGACGGCCCCGTAAAACTCAAAGGCCAGGTGGTTTGTTCGTCATGTTGGTTCGAGGCAAGCGACCGCAAGAAAAACCAATACGGAACTACCGCGGACATCGAATGTGCTATCGACTGTTCCAAAAAGGACCTGCCGCAAGCTTTGGCCGTTGAAGACGAAAAAGGGTTTACCCTCTACCTACTAGAGAAAGGAGCGTTCAAAACCACTGGCAAAGATTTTCTTGATATCGTTCCCAAGACAGTTGAGATCGAGGGTGATCTCCGCACGGAAAAGGATAAGCGATTCGTCAAGGTAAATTCGCTTAAGGTGATCAAAGAGACCTTTGTTAAGCCGACGCCTGTCTCGGATGATGCTGTTCTCGCCCTGAAAGACCTTACTGGTGCCGAGCAAAGCCTTGCGGGGTATCGAGGTCGCATAGTCGTTCTAAATTTTTGGGCGACTTGGTGCGAGCCCTGCAAAAAAGAAATGCCCGACCTGTCGGCGATACAGAACGACTACGCGGCCCTTGGCGTTCAGGTGATCGGAGCCTCAGGCGACGCTGCTTCAGACTCCGCAAAGGTATTAAAATTTATTCGGGAATACAAGCTGAATTTTCCGGTCTGGGTCGGAACAGCGACGACCGATATGGAGCGATTTGGTGTCGGAACTGTACTGCCCGCGACGGTAATAATTGACCGCGACGGTAAGATCGTCTGGCGCGAGATCGGGATCATCAAGCCCGCGGAGTTAAGAAAAGAACTGGATAAACTTCTGCTTCCGAAAGTCACGGAAGCGGTAAAAGTCGCGAAGGCGGATAAAGCTAAAACAAAAAATACGTCGCTCGTTCCTGCCTGACCTGTCTGACCAGGCGAAGGCCAGGCTGTCCGGGGGACGGCCGATAACCCTAAGAAATTCACTGCCGGCATTCGGCTGATCCACGGTCAGGTGGACAGGGCCGCAGTGCGCGCGACTCTCATTTATCGCTGGCATCCCCGCATTCATTTCGGCGTCGAATATAATCCAAAGGTCGGCGAGGTTCGCCCTTTGCTCACTCTCATTCCGGTCACGGAAACACAAAATCGCCCGGCGATCATCTTCGGCGTCAGTTCCGACCGCATCGGCACGCCATCGGGAACATCTCTCTATCTAACTACCAGCAAAGATCTCGAGCACTGGACCGGCCTGCCGATCGCTCCGTACGGAGGCATCGTTTGGGGCTCCTACGAACATAAATTTCGGGCCATCGGCGGCCTGAATATCCGTTTTCACCCGCGTTTAAGCTCGCTGATCCAGTTCGACGGCGTAAAGGTACATCCTGGAATGACTTACACTTTCAGCGAAGCTCACGCCGTGACATTTCTCATGATCCGCGGCAAAAGCCCTGGCATGACCTACACGTTTTCGTTTTGATTTTGGGATCAGAAGTGGTGCCCCCGGTAGGATTCGAACCTACAGCCAACAGATTATGAGTCTGCTGCTCTAACCGTTGAGCTACAGGGGCAACCATTAAAAGTTTAATTTAATCTCGAATTTCCCGCAAATTCGAATTAATTAAGGAGCGGGCGAAAGATGGCCGCTCTGCGGACTTTTGCGATCGCTTCTGCCGCATCCAAGCCTGGATTTTCTGAGGCGTACGCGGCCGAGATCTCGTCATTTGTCTTTTCGTTGAGGATGCTTTCGAGTACGAACATCTCCGCATCGCCGAAATTTGGGATTCCGAGGGCGTTCGAGGTTTCGACGCCGATGACACGGGTTTCGGCAAGGTCAAAGACCCAATCCAACACCTTTTCGACTGGGTCCGCGTCTGGAAATCGCTGCCTGATCAAGGAAAAAATGCGGCTGCGGTCGTCAACATTCATTAGCAACGCCATGAAAAAGCGGTGCTCGGGATTCGTGACGAAGCTCCGTCGATTTACTATCTCGTCGATCGCAGCAAGACGGTCGAAGATCGGCTTAAATATCTCGCCGTTCTTGCCATGACGGCGGTTGACCACGTCGAGAAACTGCTGAAATCTCGAAACCGCTCCGTCTATTTTAAATAACTGCTCGAGCTGATTCGCTCCAACCAAATGACGCAGGCGGCTGAGGATGACAAACGATGTCTGCAGATCGCTTGACTCGAGAAGTTCAGTCGCCATGCGGTCCGCTTCGGGGTGTTTTGCACGAAAAGCCGCTGAAAGGATCTGGAGTTTTTTCGTGATTGTCGGCTGTTCAAAGAACGGGTCGATCGCGAGATTTGGTTTTTCGTACGCAAATTGCGGCAGGTGAAGCGGCGAGCGATCTGTACGGACGACTATCGTCGCAGACGGCATTTCGAGGTGAAAGAGTGCGTGAATGTACCGCTTTCCCGCAATGATCTCCTGCACAGCCCCAACCTCGAGCAACTCACAGACCTTTAGGCTCATTTCGCCGATCTCGGCGAAGGTGTTTATCACCTCTTGCGTCTCAAATTCGTACCAACTATGGATGCTCGAACCCATCAGCACCTGAAAAGCCCCGCAAAAGCCGTGCTGATGTATCGCCGTTGTTCCCTCGAACCAGAAATACAGATCGATGTGAAAACGCGGCGCCGAGAATATTGTTATCGGCGGATCGGCAAAATTGCCGTGCAGATCACGCTGGGGCGGCAATTCACGCTGCTTTAGCGACCATTCGACAACATCCCAGGCAGTCAATTTTGACGGGAGACCAGCCCGTCTGAGAGCTTCGGCAGCGATGGCGGGCAATTCTTCTTCGTTGTAATTCTTTTCGAGCCAGAGAGTTTCGATCTCGTCGCCGAGTTTTTGAAATAATTCCATACCTTAAAGCTATGAGAATGCCTGCATTAGAACCACCATTCTAGTTTTCTTCAAATTTCGGCTTTTTACTGCTCACTTTTTTGTACGTTCCCGACGCCATAACATTGTGGCCAAATCCGCAGTCAGCATCCGATCCGTCCTGGGTGATCTTTAGCGTTCCGGCCTTCACAAAAAGCAGCGTGATCTTGCATTTTCCATCTTCGCTGTTAAATATCGCCGTGTCTCCGCTGATCGAGGCTTCTTCGTCGAGTGTGCCGAGATTTGCCATCGGCTCACCGTTTCGCATCGAATATGGATAGACTAGATCAAGGGCAAAGCGTATCTTGCCGCCGCCCAGTGCGAGAATTTTGACGTCGTTTGAAAATTCCTTAAACTTACCCGAAAAGTTCATTCTGAATGTCCCGTTGACCTCAGCCGCCGAAACGCTCGCACGAGATTGAGCAGACATAGCGGACGAGAACAGCATCAAACACGAGAAGGCAAAAATCACAATAGATAGATGTTTACGCATATTCTCCTTTTCGATAAACCACTTTATCTGCTATATTTTGCCTGACTCTTCCGTAAATTTAAACCGATAAACCGAGGTATCTAGATGAGCACTAACGCAAGTGATCTAACCCCGAAGGCCGGACGCGAATTCTTCGGCCACCCTAAAGGACTCCCGACTCTTTTCATGACCGAGATGTGGGAACGCTTCTCGTTCTACGGCATCCGGCCGTTGTTGATCCTGTTTATGACCGCCACCCTGATGAATGGCGGATTTGGCTTCGAACGCCCGAAAGCGGCTGCGATCGTCGGCATTTATGCGGCGTGCGTCTATCTGTCCTCGCTTCCCGGCGGGTGGATAGCCGACCGGCTGCTTGGGCTGCGAAAAGCGATCCTGTACGGTGCCGTACTGATCACGGCGGGTCACCTATCGATCGGATTGTCAGGATTTTTCGGTGGCAAAGTTATGTTCTTTGTCGGTCTGATCCTGATCGTTCTCGGTACCGGTTTGCTCAAGCCAAATATCTCGGCTATCGTCGGCGACCTGTATCCCGAGGGCGGGGAACGGCGTGACGCGGGTTTCTCGATCTTCTACATGGGTATCAACATGGGTGCTACCTTTGGCCAGTTGATCACGGGAATACTTGGCGAAAAATATGGTTTCCACTGGGGCTTCGGCGCTGCCGGCGTGGGTATGCTGTTCGGCCTGATCTGGTTTGCCGTCCGTGCCCGCACGACGCTCGGAAATATCGGTATCGAGCGAAGCCGCGATCCAGACCCAACTATCCAGGCTGGATACGAATCGCGTGTAAAGGTGGCGGTAGCGGTCGGCCTTGCAATAATTACGTTGATGGTCATTCTGACGGCGACCGGCGTGATCGTTTTAGATCCGCAGGTGGTTGGCGGCTATATGCTCTACGCCTTGGTTGGCCTCGCGATCGCTTTCTTTGTGTTTATGTTCGTGGCCGGCAAACTAAATGCTGATGAGAAAAAACGTGTGGTCGTGATCGGTGTTTTGTTTCTGTTTGCGGCGATCTTTTGGGCGGCATTCGAGCAGGCCCCGACCTCGCTCAATCTCTTTGCAAAGGATTTTACGGAACGTCATATTGGCTCATTTGAAGTGCCGGCGTTGTGGTTCCAGTCGATGAATTCGGCATTTATCATCATTTTTGCACCAATTTTTGCAATCATTTGGACCTGGCTTGGAAAGAAAAACATCAGCATCTCCGCTCCGGCTAAGTTCGCCCTCGGCCTTACCATGGCAGCCGTCGGATTTTTCATAATGATATTTCCGGCGAATATGCTGGTGGCTAGCGGCGGGTTGCTTAAGGTTTCGGCCTGGTGGCTGGCGATCAGCTATCTATTTCAAACCTGGGGCGAATTGCTTCTGAGCCCGGTCGGACTCTCGTCCATGACAAAACTCGCCCCTCGCCGTTTTGTCGGCCAAATGATGGGTATATGGTTCCTTGCGGCTTCAGTAGGAAACCTGATCGCAGGACTGGTCGGCGGCAGCGTCGACCCTGAAAAGCTCGAGCAGACGCCTCAGCTCTTTACTTGGACGACCATCGCACTTGTTGTCTCGGCAGTGATCTTAGGCTTGCTTGCGATCCCGATCGCGCGAATGATGAAGAATACCGAAGATGTCGAGATGCCGGAAACGGCAGTTTGAGACACGGTAACGATTAAAAAAAGAGGGCTGACGAGTTAATTCTCTTCAGCCCTCTTTAAGTTCACCGTTCTCTCTGTCTGAAAGCCGCCATCGCCTCGGCCGCTCCGGCGTGCATTATCTCTGGTTTGTGGTATTTCCAGTATTTTTCAAACTCTTCTTCCGACATCTGCGTATTCTCCTGACGAGTTTTTTCCTTGAGAAAATTCTCAGCCCAGGCCCTTGTATCCATATCTGTGTTCAACGCCGTGCGGGCGCCGTGCATCAAATTATCGCGTTCCATTTGTATGTCCCCTTATGCTACTTTTGAGAATGTTACTTTTGAGAACAAGCCATTTTACTGGAGCTTTTTTGTGAAAAAAATTCTTGCCTCGTTCCTCACAATATTATCATTACTGCCATCTTTAGGCATCGCTCAAAAAGTCGAGCGGATCGGTCCGAAGCTGCAGGCGCCGCCGTTAAATCAGCAGGCACCGTACGAGATCCCGATCGTAACCAAAACTCTCGCCAACGGTCTGCAGATAATCGTTCTTCCCGACGCTTCGGTACCATTGGTCACGGTCGAATTAGCGGTGCGCAACGGATCATTTACCGAACCGCCCGAGCTCAACGGCCTATCGCACCTTTATGAACACATGTTCTTCAAGACGAACAAAGCGACCGCTGTTTTCCGTTGCGAGTATCTACAGTTTCGTAATATGAACGCCTATCGCCAATTCGGCTGCGACAACGAAATGAAGCTCAAGCCCGAATTGAAAGACGTGAGTTACGTGGGCCAGATCGACCAACTCGGTATCGTAAACAACGGCACTACCCGCGAAGAGGTTGTCCAATACTACTTCACCACCACGAGCCCGAACATTCTACCCGCGTTGCGATTTATCAAGGACGCGGCCCGATATCCTGTGTTTGATCCTGAGGAATTTGCGGGAGAGAAGGCAAACGTTCTCGCGGAGCTCGACCGCAACCTTTCCCAGCCCGGCTATTATTTGAACCAGGAATCTCTCGACCGGCTCTTCTACAAATATCCGACCCGCAAGAGCCCGGGCGGAACACGAGCAACCGTGGCCGCTGCAACGACCGATCAAATGCGGCTGATCCAATCCCGATATTATGTACCGAATAATTCGGCGCTTGTCGTGACGGGCGACGTCGATCCGCAGAATATCTTTAAGCTTGGCGAAGAGCTTTTTGGCGACTGGAAAAAGAGCGAAGATCCATTCATCAAGTTCCCGCTCGTCGAGCATCCGCCGCTCGCAAAAAGCGAAGGTGCGATCGTCAATCAGCCGGTTCAAAGCGTTCTCGTACAAATCAGTTGGCAAGGTCCTTCGATCGGTAAAGACGATGCGGCGACTTACGCCGCTGATGTGTTTTCGTTCATTATCCGTCAGCCGGATTCTCGGTTTCAGCGGGCGTTGGTGGATTCGCAATTAACAACTGGCTCGAATATCGGCTACTACACGCAGCGAAACGTTGGCCCGATCCAGGCGATCGTTTCGACCACGCCTGAGAAGGCGAAGGCCGCAATGAAGGCTCTTTATACCGAGATCGCACAGTTCGATAAGCCGGGATATTTTACAGACGAAGAGCTCGAAAACGCGAAAACCCTGATCGAAGCTGATGATCTCTACAGCCGCGAGAAACTCAGTGAGTACACGCACACTCTGAGCTTTTGGTGGTCGACGACGGGCATCGATTATTTCCGCGGTTATCACAAAAATCTACGTGCGACGACGCGTGCCGATATTATCAAATACGTGAAAACCTACATCCAAAACAAACCGCACGTCTCGATCGCCCTGATCTCGCCCGAACAGCAGGCGATCGCAAAACTTACGCCAGAAGACCTGATCGGAGGTAAACAATAATGTATAGATCTACGATCAAGTTCGTCCTTTTCATCTCGATCGCACTCACGTCCGTGCAGCTCGGATATTCCCAGACCGTCCGCACAGCACCAGGACAGATAACTGAGTTCGATGTGAACGGAATGAAGGTTCTCATTAAACGCCGTCTAGGAACGCCGACGGTCGCGGCAGGACTATATTTTCGCGGCGGGGTCAAAAACCTGACGGCCGATAATGCCGGTATCGAGGGCTTCGCCCTAAATATCGCTGCGGAAGGTACTAGATCATATCCGCGCCAAAAGCTTCGTAAAGAGACTTCGAGCGTGGGAACGGTCATCTCAGCCGGTGCAAATTACGATTTCAGCACGCTGGCGATGGCGTGTACTAAGCAGAGCTTCGAGAATTCCTGGAAGATATTTGTCGACGTGGCTATCAACCCCGCCTTCGCTCCGGAAGATGTCGAACGCGTTCGCGGGACTTTCTTGACCGGCCTGCGAGCACAGACCGATTCGCCCGAAGGTGCTCTGGATTTCGTGAACGATAGCATTCTCTATGCCGGACATCCATACACGAACAGCCCCCAGGGAACGGTAGCAAACATCACAAGATTCAAGGCCTCCGACCTCGCCGCCTACCATCGCGGCCTCGTCCAAGCATCGCGGATGCTTCTTGTGATCGTTGGCGATCTTGAACCAACAGATCTTCAAAAGCAGATCGAGGCTTCTTTTGGGAAATTACCTCGCGGCGATTATAAAGACAATCCGCTGCCTCCGCTTAATTTTTCCAAGCCAACCGTCGACATCACCGCCAAGGCGGTTGAGACCAATTATGTAAAAGGAACATTTGCTGCACCTTCTATTCGCGACGCTGATTATTATGCGATGCGAACCGCAATGACGGTTTTGCAGCAGCGTGTGTTTGAAGAAGTTCGCGGCAAGAGAAATCTTTCATATGCTCCGGATGCAGAACTCGATGATATGGCTGCAAACACCGCTTCGATCTCAGCCTCGACGACGCGTCCTAACGAAGCCGTTGCGGTCATGCTCGACGAGATCAATAAGATAAAACAAGGTTCGGTCGATGCTGAGACTATCGGCCAGATGGGAGCATATTTCCTGACGACCTATTACCTGAAAGAAGAAACGAACGCCGCACAGGCAGCCGAACTCGCCCAATATGAATTGCTTGGCGGTGGTTGGAGAAATTCACTGGAGTTTCTTGACCGTATGCGGAAGGTAAAACCGGCTGAAATACAGGCAGCGGCGAATAAATATATGAAGAATATTCGCTTTGTCATAGTTGGAAACCCGGCCGACGTCGATAAAGCCTTTTTTCTTCAAAATTAACGATTCATAGATCAATAAGGCCGCGAGGGAACGAGTGTCTTCGATCCTACGCGGCCTTGTTTTGCCAAAACGAAATAGTTTAATTCGAATCCGGCTTCTCCTTGCGCGAGGGTAAAGCAGGTTTATCGCTTGATTTCGGCTCGCTCTTGGCAGGCGGGGTCTCCTTTTTTGGTGCCGGTTGAGCCGGAGTCTCACGCGGAGCCCTTTCAGTTTGTTTCGGCGGGTCGTACCGCGGCGTCTCGCGAGGTGGAGGTGTATATCGCGGTGTCTCTTTGGTTGGTGGCGTTGTATAAACCGGCGTTTCACGAACGGACGGCGTTCGTCGCGGCTTCTCGGGCTCGGTTTCGGGCGGCATTCTTCCCGGATCGACCTTAGTGACGATAGGTGGACGCTCGACCGCACCTGTCTTACGCGGCTCGGCCAGTCGAACTACTGGTTCGCGGACCGACGGCTCTGTTTCAGGCGTTCTTTGCGGCGGGCGGCCGCCGAAGATGCGTTTGGTTCGCAGTTCTTCGTCCATTGGAGCGTCGGACTTTCGAGGTGCAGCACCGACACGGGTTTTCATAATGACCGGATCGACCGGCGGCCTCTCCGTCACAATATCGATACTTCGCCGGCGGTCCTTGTAAGTTGGCAAAGTCGTCGCTGTCCCAGATCCGGGATCTTTCGTGAGTATTGTTCTTGCGATCGCAGGTGTTGCGGTTTTTGCGTGTGCATTGCGGCTGCCAAAATCCTTCGTATCAACTGAAACTACGCCGGTTATGGGAACATCCGGATCTTTACCATTGGTGACACGGCCGGGCGGAATTCTCCCGGGACCGTTTCCTAGCGGAGCCCGCGGCGTGCGAGTGCTAACTTTAGTATTCCGCGGCGTCTGGTGATTCCAATTATAGTTGTATCGACGTCGATGATATCCGAGCGGATACCAGCAGACGTTGTTGTTAAAAATATTGATGACGACGTACGCCGGAGACCACCAGCTTCGGCTCGAACGATAGTATCCATAAGGCGACCAAACCCAGCGTCCGCCGTAAGAGAACCAGCGCCCGTGATGGTACGTCGCCCAGCCCCACGGCTCATCGTTGACCCAGACCCAGCCGTACGGCTGCATCCACCGCCAGTGTCCGTAACGGTACGGCGACCAATCGGAATACTGTGCGAGAGCAAGGCGGCTCGGGCTCCATACATAACCGTAATCGGTCGTGTTTATCCACTCTCCGTTGTCGCTGAGGTCCTCGGCTCCGTAAATGTCGTCGTCGTAATATTTGTTGTAATAGCCGTCACTTAGGCGTTTTGCGACGACCGCTTCGCGATCAGAGGCCCACTGGCTAAAATCGTCGTCGAACTGCGATGCATCCGTATTTTCCCAATCTCCCGAATTTCTTCCCGCGACGAAGATCCGGGTGCCACGCCCGTCCTTTAAGGTGAATCCTGCGTTATCGGAATAGATGCGAGCCTCTCCGCCTTCGCTAACGCTAGCACGAACTTCGTCGTCACCTTCTTTTCCGGCATCGATCCGATAGCGTCCGGCTTTTTGCACCGCAAGAGTTGTTCTTGGGGCATCGATCTCAAAAAATGAAACGGCCTTATCAAATGCCGTTATCCGCAAACTCATCGTTCCGAGCGAAAGGCTGAGAGCAATTCCCTCGTCCTTCAACGTAATGACCTTCAGATAAGAATCAGCGTCGAGCCGCAAATGCTTATTTTTATCAAACTGGATCTCGATCTTCGCACCGCCATCCGTGCTGATCTCGTCTCCCTCGACCAGCGGTAAGTTGAGCGTTAGGGTTTCCCAGTCATCCGAACCGCTCCGACGAACTTTAGCCTCCCCTTCGATAAAGCTGATGCGAGCAACGCGATCAGTGATCTCGGGCTCGTCATCATCATCAATGACCTGCATATTCAGGGCTGTTGGAAGATTAACTGCTTTCGCTGGCGATCCGGCCCAAAGCGAACCGGACAGACTCATTACTCCGATGAGAATAGCCAAAAGACGTTTTGCTGAAATGTTCATAACGATGCACCCCTAAAGCGATTATTTCTTTGGTCGGAAGAGTGATCGAAACCAAAGTGTTTCATTAGCACTTAAGAATAAAGCAATAATTGTTCCAAGGATCGAAAGCCGACTCATGTGGTGAAATAACTAAGTTAGCACGACCTCGATCGTCCAAACGGCCACCAAATCGTGCAGATGAGGCGCAGGGCGAATACCAAATCGTGCAGACCTCTCCCGTTAGGTTGCGCCTGAATCCGTCGGGCTATAAACTCACTTTTGAGGATCTAACATCTCGGGAAATGACATTTATGAAACATTTTATCTTTATCTCGACCGTCATCTTAACTCTCACGTTTACCGCCCTCGGCCAGAAGGCTGCCGTTGGCAAGCCCGACCCGGCGAAGGATGTCCGCGATGCCTTCGACCGGCTTGTCGAAGGCATAAAGCAAGCCGACGTCGACAAGGTCATGTCAACCTACGAAAAAAGCGACCGGCTGCTCATCTTCAACAATAACGGCTCCGCGACCATTGGCTGGGAAAACGTGAAAAGCAACGTCACCGCCTCGTATGCAAAGGTTTCGAACGTCACGCTCGACGTTACGGGACTTCGAGTTGAATTGCTTGGAAAAACGGCAGCCTACGTTAGCTGCAAGTGGAAACAAACGCAGGAGAACAATGGGACGGTCGAGAATTCATCCGGCCGTATGACACTTGTTTTCAAGCTGATCGGAAAGGACTGGAAGATCGTCCACCGTCACACCTCGCCAGACCGCCCGGACGCAACACGCCCCGTTTTCCCGTCCGAAAGGCTGCCCGGATAAACTAGATTCCGTCAGAGCAATAGAAAAGAAAGCCGCCAAATTGGCGGCTTTCTCATATACAAAATAGTTGGTGGATTCTAGACGCTCGCTCCGGGGTAACCGGATCCAAGACGTTCGACAGATCCCTCAGCCAGCGAATTAACGATCTCGTAATGGAAGTAATCAAATTTCGCGGCAACCGGTGGCTGAACGCGCTTGTCATACATTTCGCGTGAACGGTCGATCGCCTCGCGAAGCCGGTCGTAGAGATCATTCGCCTCACGGCCCTCGATAACCTTCTTTTCGTTGTAAAGCTTGATCTCCGACACTAAAAGACGGGCGAAACGGCGGGCATCGTTGTGGATACGACGTTCCTCCTCAGGCACCTCGATCGGCAGATCGACATTGCGTTCGCTCAGACGAGGTTTAGGCGCCTGAACAACCGGAGCCTCCATTACCGGAGCTTCAACCTGGTGGGCAAAACCGCCGCCACTGGTCACGGCAGCCGGTTCGAATTGCTCAACGGGCTGTTCGAATGGCGAACTGATAGGCGGAGCCTCATTAAAAACGTTTCCGGTATCAAATACCATATCGCTGCCTTTCGGCTCTTCGACATAGATCGGCTCGGCTACGGGAGCAAAACTTTCGTCCGCGGGATGGACCGGCTCGACAGCCGGAGCAAAGGTTTCAACGGGCGGAGCAACGGGCTCGGCCTGCGGTTCAAATGTCTCGACGGGCGTTTCGAATGATGTTGCAAATTCAGCCTGACGAACTGCTTCATCCCCTATAAATGGCTTCTCAGCGAACGGATTGTCATCGAATGCTGTCTCAACAGCAGCAGGTTCCTCGACCTTTTCAAATGCCCCGTATGAGGCGGGTTCCGCGTCGAATGGATTTGACGAAACTTCAGGCGGAAATCCGCCTTCAAAGGTGACACTGTCGCTGAACGAAAAAGCCTGCTCATCTTTGGCGGGTTCGTCAGCGAATGCCGGTGCACCGAAAGGTGATCCATAAGCCGGAGCGGGCTCAATGTATTCGCTCGCTGGACTTTGAGCTACCGGCTCGGGGTGCAGGGCTGTTGGTTCCTCGGGTTTCGAATCGACGTTTTCGAAGTCCGCGGCAGCTACCGTACGGTTCTCAGCCTTGGCGGTCTGCATCGAAGCAAGCAGTTCCACCGTCAATCCGGCAACACGGACGAGAGTTTCGAGGGCTTCTCGATTGATGTCCGAATCTTTCTCCGCTTCCGTGCCGTGGTCGGCATAAAGCACGGCAACCGCTCGGCTGCGGGCGACCAACGGGATAGCATACATTCTTTCCGGCTCGCCGAACTGAAGCGGGTTAATGAACGCCGCATCTCCGGGGTGGCTTCGCCCTGAGTTATCGACGGTAGTTCTCGCCGTAACGGCGGCACCGAGGATCGAATCAGATGAAACCGGGAAATGGATATCGCGGATCGCGTTCTCAGCGGCAACATCCGCCCCGAAAATCTTCCAGCCCGAGAAATGATCGGATTTGATGATGAAAAATGCACCGCGCGGGGCAAAGTTTGCTGCGTGATGTACCAGCGATTTCAGGATCGCACTCTGCGAATCCTTCGAGCTGATGTCATCGACCGCATCGCGGATCGCGTCGTATTTGACTTCGACAGGCGCGGCTGCCGGAACGGCGCTAAGCGGCGATTGGCCGAGATTTTCAGCTTCGACCATCGCATTGGCGGCAACGCGAGCTCCCTCATCCCGGGCAAGGCGCAAATGTTCTGCCACCGTACCGGTAAAGGCAGCATCGAACGTCCGTTCCGAATCAAAACGAGCGGCAAAGCCCTTAAATGCCTCATCGATCTGAGACTTTTGTTTTTCAAACTCGGCCTCGAATTTGCTGTGAAATTCAGCAGTTTCCTGCTTCATTTCGGCAAGTACGGACTTGAGATAACTCTCAAATTCACTTTTGAGACTCTGTTCGAGTTCTTCGCTATTCACTACGTTTCTCCTCCATCAAATCAAAAAAAATGCTGGTTAAAATAGGTATGTTTTTCGGTGGTCCGGGCAGAGCTTAGGCCCAAGTGCGGCTTACGGCGTTTTTTCATAAACCACCGTCCTCCCGATTATGTACAATCCGGTACAACAATGTCAAGAAATTCTTCAAAATCAACAAAATGCATCTACTTGAGAGGGTTGAGTGATCCGGCGGCGAACAGTTCTTGGTGCGGTATTTTTGCGTAAACTCACCTGCGAGCAAAACAGAGCCTTTAAAGTGTGAATCGATTCACACTTTGAACAACACGCCGTATTTTCAGGCAATTTTTAGTAGATGACGTTGTTTGGTCAAGGGCTTTGGCCAGCCTGTCGGCTTAAAAGCGGTTGATAGGTAAAGTAATTTGGGAGATTGGTCAAAGGTAAAAACGGCAGAATTTCCTCTACCAATAAAGGCGGAAACCTATACGGCCAAGACCGTAAGATTTGGGTCGATCTCTTCGCGGATCATGTTCTCGATGGCCATCAAGGTGCCGGTCAGCGAGCTAGGGCACGAACCGCAGGCACCTTCGTAGCGGATCCGAAGAGTTTCTTCGTCGAGGTCGATTATCTCGAGCCAACCGCCGTCGCCGGCGAGATAGGGCCGAATGCGGTCGTCGAGCAGTTCGTTGATCGCCGCGAGTTTCGGATCGTCGCTTGCCGCGACGCCGATCGCACCGCCAACCGTCGCAGCCGCAGCTTTTTTCGCCGTCCCATTGGTCGAAGCGACAGCCGGAGCCTCGCGGATCGGCACCGCCAGATCAGGCAGGATCTCATCCCAATCGATGTCGTCGGTCTTCTCGACCGTGATCATCTTGTCCATGTAAAACACAGACACGACCTCGCCCACGCCAAATATTGCCTTTGCCAAAGCATTATCCGCTGCGGCGTCAGCCGTCTTGAACGAGTGCGACGTTCCGTGCGAAACGGGCTCCTTTAAAATAAACTTTACCGCGTTCGGGTTCGGCGTTTCCTGTATATCAGCGATCTTTGGCATTGCTTTTCACATCAGTAAAAATGAATCATTACATTTTTGTCAACATTATGATAACGCAACTCCGGAGGTATCGCAAATTATTCCAACCCTTCTTCTCGCCGAGCGGAACGCTTCACATATCCAATAACATCTTTTCGACTACCTCTTACAAAATTTCCTGCAGTGGCCTACCCGTGGGCTTCGGTCAGAAAAAAGGACAACTCCGAAAAGCTGTCCTTTTTATATACACTATTTCTATCCAGTTCGCAGGGCGCTGTTCAGCCGACTTGCGAGCGAAGACGTTTTACGCATTCCACACCGTTACTCCGTAATATGAATATCTTCCTTTTTAGCGATGCGGCCCGAGAGGAAAAATCCTCCGAGACCGACGGTTGCGACCGCACATACAAGTGCGATCACCAAGAAGACTTTATTATCGTCGCTGCTCGTGTATTTGTAGAATGAGAAAGCTGCCGCGATCGCGGCTACGAGTGCTAATAAGGCAAAAAGCATGTCCTTCACAAAAATCACCTCCAACCTGATACAGGTTTGCGTGTTACGAAGTTAACATGGCGAAGCGGGCGTTAAAGCATTGCTTCGCCCAACTGCTGCGGAACAGACCGCTGTGTTTTCAAAACTGCCTAGATCTCTGAGAACGTCTCAATCTTACTCCCGTTTTGGTTGCAAATGCAAGCCGTTTCCGGTCTCGTATTTCACCGAAATAACCGGCCCTAATTTGCAACCCATATAATTAGACGTTATCGGCATATAAAATGTTTCGTATATTAATTAAGCCTAGCTTTTGCGATCCGCTCGATGCCCTGCAGGTCACGGATAAAGTCAATTTCACACCAGATCGCTACGTCGAACAGCTCTTTGACGCTTCTCGCCTGGCCAAAGCCGATCTCAATTAAGATATGGCCGCCTTTTTTAAGAAACTTCGGAGCATCGGCAACAATGCGTCGCACTATATACAGCCCGTCATCGCCGCCGAACAGCGCTGAATGCGGTTCAAAACTGCCGACCTCTGTTTGCAGCGTCGTGAGATCGCTGTCGGGAATGTAAGGCGGATTGGAAACGATGAGATCGAATTCGCCCTCGACGCCTTGATAAACATCTCCGTGATGCAAAGCGAGACGATCGGCGACGTTGTAAAACTCCGCATTTTTCCTGGCAATCCCCAAAGCCGGTTCCGATATATCAACGGCGACCGCGGTCGCCCGAGGCGAATTGTGCAGGATCGAAACCGAGATACAGCCGGAGCCAACACCGATCTCAACAAATCGCGGGTTCGGCAGTTCACCTAGAATGTTTATCGCATCCTCGACCAAAAGTTCGGTCTCGGGCCTCGGGATCAGGACGCCGGGAGCCACTGTGAAATCGAGCCCGTAGAACTCCTTTCTTCCGACGATGTAGTGAAAAGGCTCGCGTGCCTCCCGCCTCTCTACGGCAGAATCGAAGGCCTTCGATTCTGCTTCGGTCAGCTCGTATTCGGGGTGGGCGAAAATAAAAGCGGAGGTTTTGCCGATCGCAAACGCCATAAGCGATGACGCTTCGCGGCGTGCATCGTCGATCCCGGCATCTTGTAGTTTCGCAGACGCACGGGCAACGGAATCAGCTATATTTGGCTTGGGCTCGCGTGTCATAGATCCTTCCGCTCGTAAGCTTTAATAAAATACCGCGGGTCGCCGATCTCGGGCTCCGGTCCATCGGGCACTCCGAAAACCTTTACGAGGCGATAGTTATCCTGCATCCAGCCTCCCAGCGTTCTATAGAAATCCTTGCCGAACGCTACGCTGCCAAATTCGCGCATCGGGCGGTTCGGGACGAAGATGTACCGTACATTATCACGCATGAGTAGAGAGCTCGCGGTGAGCTCATCTTGTTCGCTCATAAAATCAGGCAGCAGCACCTGATGACGTAAATTGATACGCCGTGCGGTCAGAAATGCAAGATCGTTGCCTTCCGGAACGACCGCGATAAAATCGCCCGGAGCCGTTCGCTGCTCAATAAAACGAAGCGTTTCGGAAATGACCGGCCCTGTTTCCTTTTCAACGAAAGCGGTGCCGCGTACTGCTGTTACTTCGTAAACATATTTGCTTCGGAATCTGTAGCCGAACGAGACCATCGTAGCTATGATCGCGACGACAAGAAATCCTCGGGCGATCGCCGCAGCTCGCAGCGAGGAGCTTGAATCGCTTGTCCATTTTTCAACGTAAAAAGGCAGTTCCCACACGAGGCCGTAAATTGTCACACATAACCCTATGGGTAGAAAAAAGCTCCCCGAAAATCCCCCGCTCGGTACGCGCAGTATTACTCGCGAAATGATCGCAAGTGCGTATATGGCCGCGATGAAAAGCGGGCCGCCAACGTCAGGCCGACGCCGCCACGCGATCGCCATCATGCCGATCATAAGGAACGGCAGTGATCTAATCGGGCTTCCGTCCCATTGGCTGACAGACAAAAACCCCACCACCAGAGCGAGGACGGTCGAGCCGAGAAATATCATCACGGATCGCCGTTTCAGCGTGTAGGTTCGATCGCTGAAAAAGACGATCCCGGCGATCACAGCTATACAAACGCCCAGAGAACCAAGCATCTGAACGATCGACCATACCGGGAAATTCAGCCCCGCGCGGAAGCGGTTGTAATAGACGAGGGACGCGGGAATATTCGTGTAGAACAGGTGACAATCATTGATCAGCATCTGTGCGTCCATCTTGACGAACAGTTCAGCTATCACTGGAACAAATACGAGCAGGGCAGCAATTCCGGCGATCGCGAGATCGCGAAGGAGCTTTCCAATTTTCAAGCGGTGTAGGAAGAGAAGATACGCTGCAACTGTAAGTGCTCCTGCAAACGCGAACTCCTGCTTCGCGATACCCGCCAGCCCGATGAACAGCCCGCATAACCAGAGCTCAGCCGTTTTCTTATTCTCAGCGAATCGCATCAGAAACAGCACCGAAGCGATGGAAAAAACCGTTCCGTGAAGAGCCGCGAAGGAATACGGCAAGATCAGATTCCCCGCCGGCTTAAAGATACAGAGTACGACGACGACACAAACGGCAAGCGAGCTTTCGAGCGGCGGCATCAGCTTTCTCACGATGCGATAACACAAAATTGTAAGAACTGCTGACCAGCATATGCCGCTAATGGCAAGCGTGTCGAGATGCGGACCGAAAATGCGGTAGAGCAGGGCATTAAAATAGGGCGAAAAGGGAGTATAAAGATAGTGGATGTCGCGATAGAGCCATTCGCCGTTCATCAACCGCAGCGGCATGTCGGCCTCGCGGCCGATATCCACTATTAGCGACGTCCAGCGATGCCATGAGAGAACCAGCATCGTCAGAAAGGCCGCGGGGGCAAGCAGCCAGGGACGAAAGGCGGAAACGGTGTCGCGTACAGATGTCATTTTAGTTAGCAGTTTTGTTAGCAATACCGTTTTCGTCGTAGAATTAGGCGTTCGCTTCTTCGCCCGTCAATTTCAGCCGATTATATGTCTCACGAAAAGGAACTTCAAGGTGTTGGCCCGACGCACTGCCCGTGCCTGTCCGTTATCATGCCGGCGTATAACGAAGAAGCAACGCTCACGATGATCGTGGAACGGGTCATCGGCATTCCTCACCTGCTGGAGCTCGTGATCGTCGATGATTGCTCTTCGGACAAGACCGGCGAGATCGCGAAACGGCTTGCGGAGAAGTATTCGGCGATCGAATATGTTCGCCATGATAAAAACAAAGGAAAGACCGAAGCCCTGAAAAAAGGTTTCGCGATGGCGAAGGGCGACGTAGTTATCGTTCAGGACGCCGATCTGGAATACGACCCGAATGAGATCCAGGACGTGATCAGCCCGATCTTGCATGGACACGCGGATGTCGTTTACGGGTCGCGATTCATGGTGAAAAAAGCAACACGGATCCTCTATTTCACCCACTATCTCGCCAATAAGTCGCTTACATTTTTCTCGAACTGCTTCACTAACCTCAACATGAGCGACATGGAAACGTGCTACAAAGCGTTTCGCAGCGAGATCGCTCGAAATATGATAATCACATCGAGCGGTTTCGGATTTGAGGTCGAGGTCACGGCCAAGATCGCGAAGCTGAACGCCGCGATATACGAGGTGCCGATCAGCTATTACGGCCGAACGTACGACGAAGGCAAAAAGATCGGGTTTAAGGACGGCGTTGCTGCTCTTTTTTACGTGTTGAAATACAATCTCTTCGTTTCAAAAAAAGGCTCGTTTCAAAACTCATTTGAGCTAACGACAAAGATCACGCCGCCATACCTCACCGCCGGAGAAACCAATGAATGACCCCACGGTCTACATAGGCAAGGATCTGGAGGCAATGTCGTTCGCCGTCAATTATCACCGGTGGATCCTGGATGAGCTGAAGCCGTTCATCGGCGACCATGTCGTCGAAGTCGGTGCCGGAATAGGCAGCTTTACAGAATTACTGTTAGAACTAGAGCCGCAAAGCCTCGCCCTCGTCGAGCCGTCGGAAATGTTCTATAGCCTCGAGGTAAATACGGCGGAAAGGGAAAGCAAAACTGATCTGAGCCTTTACCATTCTGTCTTTACAGAAGCGGCAGGGGCGATCGTCGCGAAACAACGGCCCGATACGATCATTTACGTCAACGTTCTCGAACATATTGAGGACGATGAAAACGAACTAAAAGCAGTTTTCGATACGCTCGCGGACGGCGGGCATTGCCTGATATTTGTGCCGGCGTTGATGAGCCTTTACGGCGAATTCGACCGCAAAGTCGGGCATTTTCGCAGGTATTCAAAAAGAGAACTTGAGGAAAAATGCCGGGCTGCGGGATTTAACATCGTGCGGTCGTTCTTTTTCGATATCGCGGGCGTTCTGCCGTGGTATATGAAATATCGCGTGCTCAACTCTGACGGCCTCGGTTCACAGGCCGTCACAGCGTATGACAATTTGGTCGTGCCGATAATGCGCCGTATCGAACCGATCACCGGAGTGCCCGTTGGCAAGAATCTGCTGGCGATCATTAGGAAAGCGTGAGCTTTTGCCCTTTTGGATGAAAAGCCTGATAATAAAAGCCTGAAAATAAGAGAGTTTTATGAAGTTTTTCTCTGATATCAGGTTATTGGTACTTGCGATCTGGCTGGGAGCGGCAGTGTTTTTTATCGGTGTCGCTCAAGCAGCCTTCGCGGTGCTGCCGCAGCGGGAACTCGCCGGAGCGGTCGTGAACCGAACGCTCGCGATCCTGAATTTCAGCGGAATGGCGATCTCGGTTTTCCTGATCCTTACGTCTATGCTCGCAACGTCGCGGATCAGCAAACTTTGGCTCTGGGTTGAGCGATTCCTGCTGCTGGTGATCGCGGCGGCGTGTGCGGTTGGGCAATTTGTGATCGGCTTATGGCTGGCTTCGGTAAGAGCTCAGATCGGGAAACCGATCGATGACGTACCGCTCGATGATCCGTTGCGGATACAATTCAACATGCTGCACGAGTATTCGGTTTGGGTGCTGTTTGCAGGAATGGTCGCGGCTCTGATCGCATTTTTTATTATCGCGAATCGCAAGTTCAGCTCGGCTCCGGCCAAGGCTGAAAAAGATAATATTTACGATTTCTCAAAAGAATTTAAGGTCTGATTAGATATGGAACTGATCGAAAATCTCGAAGTTTTTTCAGGACGTTTTTCCCGTTGGAATGCGAACGACAACCTCACGAACTATCCGTGGGTCGAGAATGTCCATTCCCCTTTTACGCCGGTCCGCCGTGCGTTGCCGATGCTTAACCTCGCGCTCATATCGTCCGCCGGTGCGTATATTGACGGAATGGATCCGTTCGACACTTCGAGCCGGGATGGGGATCTGAACTTCCTCGAAATTCCCGTCGAGGTCGAGGCAGGTGATCTTCGTTACACCGCCAAAGGCTACGACCCGAAAGCCGTGCAGGAAGACCGTAACTGTCAGATCCCCGTCGATCGACTAACGGAATACGCCGAAAACGGCGTCATCGGCGGCCTTAACAACGTCTGGTGGAGCCTCAGCAGCCACATTCCGAACGCCGAACGAGTCGCTCAAGAGATAGCCCCGAAGATCGCCGAACGCCTCCATCGCTACGAGGTGCAGGCAGCCCTGCTCATCCCGGCATCGCGTCTCTGCCACCAAACCCTTGGCATTATCGCCCGCGGCATTGAAGAAAGCGGCATCCCGACGATGACCATCTCCGTCGACCCAAAACTGACCGATATGGTCCGCCCACCGCGAACGGCTTACTACAACGGAGAACTCGGCACGGTTGCCGGCAAGCCGAATTTCAGGGAATATCAGTTGAGGATCCTCGATGAAGCTTTGCGATGGACCGAGACGTTCGACCAACCCGGATCCCGCAAACTCGCGGTCGATCTGGAAACATCGGTCGAAGCCGCTCGCGGCGAAAGGTAAGAAAGTAACCACGAAAGTACACGAAAAAGCACGAACTGGGCGATCCTATTTCGTGCTTTTTCGTGTACTTTCGTTGTTACTCTTACTTCCCTATCTGCCAGAGCTTGATCGCTTCGACTGGATAGAGCAGCATAATTATATTGATCACAAGGCTATCGCGGATGGTCAGAATGAGGATGGCTTCCGTCAGGACGAAAAGAGCAACTGACTTCCAGAATCTGAGTTTATACGCGATCACGAAGCCGGTCGCACAGCAGACGATATCTGCGAGGGAATTGATTATCGAATCGCCGAAATAGTCGAGCGAGATCGTTTCTTCGCGATAGCGATTGATAATGTAGCTTGAATTCTCCGCGACCTCCCACGAGCTTTCGATCAGGACAGCGAGAACGAGCCGCCACGCCAGCGGCATTTTCCTGAAAACAAGCCCGATCAGCCAAAACTCAAGAACGCCGTGCAGAATGTGCGTGAACGAATACGGATCCATTACATGCTGCGAATTGTGTGACGTCCAGATATCCCACGACCACGGCATATAATCGCCCGCCTGACACCACCAGACACGCCCTTGAAAGTTGAGCATGACGATGGTGATAAAAACTACGGCGAGACAGGCGAGAAGCGGCTTTGTCTCGAACAGGCCTCGTTGTTGTAAGTTCGGATCCGGCATTTTGAAAATGATTTTGCGTCGAAAACGAGGTTTCTGCAAGTCCCCTTGAAAATCGTCCGCACAATCGTTGCGCAAGCCCGCGCGTAAGCAAGGGCGAATTATTCAATTTTAGCGGAGTCAACACCCCGGGTTCGGAAATCGCCCCTGCTTACGCGCGGGCTTGAGCAAGATTCGACTTTGCCACGCCCGTGGTTTTGAGCAAGAATCTAGGTTGGTTATGAACCGAGACGAAAACTTAGAGCGAGTTCGCAAACACAAACAGCCGTGGGACATCATCGTCATTGGCGGCGGGGCGACCGGTGTCGGCTGTGCTCTGGACGCGGCTTCGCGCAGGCTCGATGTACTGCTTTTAGAACAGCACGATCTCGGCAAAGGAACCTCGAGCCGCAGTACAAAGCTCGTCCACGGCGGTGTTCGTTATCTGGCACAGGGCGATCTGGGACTTGTCCGCGAAGCCCTGTCGGAACGCTCAACGCTGCTGCAAAATGCTCCGCATGTCGTTCACATACAGGAGTTTATAGTCCCCTGTTACAGTTTGTGGCAAAAGGTATTTTATGGCGTCGGTCTCAAGATCTACGATCTTCTCGCTGGCAGCAAACGCATTGGCCGATCAAAGATCTTGTCGCGGAGCGAAACTACCAGGCGGTTTCCGACCGTCAACACCGAAGGCCTTTCAGGCGGCATTCTTTACCATGATGGTCAATTCGACGATGCTCGACTGCTCATCGACATGGCTCGAACGGCTGATGGCGTTGGTGCATGCCTGATAAATTATGCTCCGGTTCTCGATTTTCAGGATGACGACTTAGGATCGATAGTGGGCGTTAAATTTAGAGATCTGGAAACTGGCGAGATACATAAGGTTCTCGCCCGCACCATCATAAACGCAACCGGTGCATTCTGCGATCCGATCAGGAAAAATGCTGACCCTAAGGCAAAACCTGTCGTAACATTCGCGCAGGGCTCGCACATCGTTCTCGAACGCCGTTTTTTGCCGTCAGATGCTGCCCTGATGATCCCCAAAACAAGCGATGGCCGTGTTCTGTTTTGCATTCCGTGGCACGACCATGTCATCGTCGGCACCACCGACATATCAGTGGAATCAGCTGTTCTCGAACCCGAGGCTCTCGATGCCGAGATCGATTTCATCCTGGAAACGGTCGGCGGATATTTAACGGAACGCCCAAAGCGAGCCGACATCCTGAGTGTTTTTGCCGGAATTCGCCCATTAGTAAACCGCTCTGATGCAAAAAACACAGCCGCTCTGTCCCGCAGTCACGAGCTGTTCGTCGATGCCGACGTTGTAATCACCATCACAGGCGGAAAATGGACGACCTATCGAAGAATGGCTGAGGACGCTGTGGATCGGGCCGTCGAGATCGGCAGCCTTGACGCGAGCTGCTGTGTCACGGCAAACCTGAAGATCTCAGCACCGCCAAAAAGCAGCGGCCAGCGGCTTCATAAAGATCTCCAATACACGGATGATGATGTGGTGCGTGCCGTTCGCGACGAGATGGCACGGACCGTGGAAGACGTTCTGGCACGGCGAACCCGAACGCTATTCCTCAACGCTGCCGCAGCCATCGAAATGGCTCCAAAGATCGCGGAGATCATGGCTCGGGAATTAGGAAGGGATAGTGAATGGGTCACCGCAGAGATAGCGGCGTTCAGGAAAACGGCATGTAGATACCGGTCGGAACCGTCTGCGTGAGCGGCCGGAATGAACGAGGTTGGGCCAGATTTCTATGCATGCTTCGTTCCGCCCGCTTACGCAGGCGGTTCTGACCCGTGCTCTAGTAAACGAGCTTCATTACAAACGCTTCCCACCGACGCTGAAACGCGAGCATATCTCGCTCGCCGAGAACTCTCTGAAGAGTTTTGTATCCGGTCGGATCGGTCTTTACGGTCGCGCTGAATTCTTTGTAGTACCTCACAAGCAGTTTCTTTTCCTGCAGGTAATACATCAGATAGCGTGCCTGGGCGTAATTCGTTCCGGTTGCTTCCTTATAAAACTCGCCGTCGGACATTGACGTCATTGCCTTGAACGTTGGCACAATTTTTTTACGCAAACCGTTCTGCAGCCCGCGCAGGCGCCAGTTTGTGTATCCGTAGATATGGCCATCGACGGTTCCCGACTGTTCGTAGAGCGAGCCCATTCCTTCGTTGAACCACGCCGGACAATCCGGAAAATTCACTTCCATAAACGGATGAACGATCTCGTGAACGAGCGTTCCGCCGCCGGTCGCGATGTTCATTATTAGGGCCTTTTTTGATGGAGAATAATAACCGTACGGCGTGTCCGGTTCGTCGTTGAAGAATTCTTTGGCATGCTTTCGATACGACGTTTCGTCCTTCAGTAGCCAGATCTCAAGAATGTTTGCGGGGTCTTTCTTGAAGTAGTCCTGCTTGAGCTTCTGTATTGTTCCGCGAACGACATCCTTAGCCCACTGCTCTACGCGATCGGCGCTATCATCGCCCACGACAATGAACGGCCGCTCGACCAGAACCGTGAAGCCGCGTCCCTTGAGCTTTGCTCTGAGCTGCGAAGCGTGGGTCTCGAAAGCTTCGGCGGTTGGAAGATCTGCCGCTATCCGCGTCTGCGGCCTAGCCATTACCGGGAAAGAGAGAGCCGCAAAAAGAACCAGTATAAAAATTACGCGGCCGGTACTGAACATTCGGTAGAACATCATATACGATGAACGCCGCCGCCGCGAGACATTTGCAGAAAATCTACTCGGTCGAAACGACGTCTTCGCCTTTTAACGCGGCATTCAGCGTATGCCAGCTAAGCGATGCACATTTGACGCGCGCCGGGAACTCAAGGACGCCCGAAAATATTTTCAGCTTGCCTAGATCGTTGTCGTCAGTCTCAATGTCAAGATCGCCAGTGACCATGCGGTGAAACTCATCAAAAATATGGTGAGCCTCGTCCCTGGTTTTCCCCTTTACAGCCTGCGTCATCATTGATGCAGAGGCCTTAGAGATCGCACAGCCCGACCCCTTGAACGCAACGTCCGTGACCGTTTCGCCGTCCATTTTCACATAAACACGCAAGGCATCGCCGCAAAGCGGATTCTTCCCGTCCGCATATTGATCCGCATCTGCGATCTCATGAAAATTCCGCGGGTTCTTGTTGTGTTCTAAAATCGTTTCCTGATAAAGCTCGTTTAATTCTGACATCTAGAATAATCCTACAATATTTCCGTTCTCATCGATATCCACGTGCTCCGCTGCCGGATGTTCGGGCAACGCAGGCATAGTTCGCATATCACCGCAGATCGGATAAATAAAGCCCGCGCCGACGCTCGCACGGACCTCGCGGATCGGCAGAGTGAAACCGGTCGGGGCTCCTTTTAGTTTTGGATCATGGCTCAAGCTCAAATGAGTTTTTGCCATGCAGATCGGAAGGTTGCCGAATCCATTCGCCTCATACGAGGCGATCTGCTGATCGGCGAACGGCTCGAAAAATACATCCGCGGCACCGTAGATCTTTTTAGCAATGGTCTCGATCTTGGTTTTGATGGGCTGGTCGAGGTCGTATAGGAATTTAAATTCGCTCGGTTGCTCGGCCGCATCGATCACCATTTCGGCTAGCTCGATCGCTCCTTTTCCGCCATCGGCCCAATGGGTCGAAACCGCGGCTCCGAGAGCCCCGGATTCGATCGCGATCCGTTTAACTGCCTCGATCTCTTCCGGATGATCTGATTCGAACGCATTGATCGCAACGACCGGCGTCACGCCGTGCAGCCGAACATTCTCGATCTGCTTGCGAAGGTTCGCAGCACCTGCCTCGACGTCAGCAACACTGCACTCAAGCATTTCCGGCGGCAGAGGACGGCCGGCGACGATCTTGTATTTGCCGCTGTGCGATTTCAGAGCTCGAATGGTCGCGACGATCACGCAGGCGTCAGGCGTGAGGCCGCTGTATCGGCATTTGATGTTAAAGAATTTCTCAGCTCCGATGTCAGCTCCAAATCCGGATTCGGTCATCAGGTAATCCGCCGTTTTGATGCCGATCAGATCGGCGAGAATGCTGCTGTTGCCGTGTGCGACATTAGCAAACGGCCCGGCGTGAACCAACGCCGGCGTATTCTCAAGCGTTTGCATGATCGTCGGCCTGATCGCATCGAGCATCAGCACGGTCATTGCTCCGGCCGCACCGATCTCTTCGGCAGTGACAGGCTGTTTATCATGCGTCATTCCGACCACGATCCGGCCGAACCGCTTTCGCATATCCTGAAGCGACGTTGTGAGCGCGAGGATCGCCATTACTTCTGACGCGACCGTAATATCAAAACCCGTCTCACGCGGAATGCCGCCTTCCATTCGGCCGCCGAGGCCGACGATGATCTTGCGTAAAGCTCGGTCATTCGTATCAACGACGCGTTTCCAGGTGATGCTGTGCGGATTTATATTGAGCGGATTGCCGCGGAGCAATTTGTTATCGATCATCGCAGCGAGCAGATTATTTGCCGCGGTGACCGCATGAATATCGCCGGTCAGATTGAGATTGAACGTCTCCATCGGCACGACCTGCGAATAGCCGCCGCCTGCAGCTCCACCCTTAATACCGAACGTCGGCCCTTGCGACGGCTGCCTCAAACTAACAACAGAGCGTTTGCCGAGGTGCTTCATCGCCTCGCCGAGGCCTATGAGTGTCGTGGATTTACCTTCACCGAGCGGTGTCGGAGTGATTGCGGAAACGTCAATGTATTTGGCGTTCGGGCGATCCTTGAATTTCTCAATGACGTTGAGCCGCACCTTAGCGATGTAAGGGCTGCCGTAAAGGTCGATATCGTCAGGGCCGAGGCCAAGCTGTTCAGCGATCTCGGTCACGGGCCGCATTTTGGCGTGTTGGGCAATATAAAGATCAGAATACATGGTCGGATTATCTATCAATTAGCCCGCGGTTGAAAGTGATGCCGCTCACATCCGGCAAAAAGATCGTCAACGCAAAGCTATCTCTACCGCCCGTTCCGCATGGATCTGCGTCGTATCAAAAAGAACTGCCTCAGTAAGCTCCGGCGTGATCAGCAGAGGGATCTCAGTACAGCCCAGAACGATTCCCTCAGCACCATTTCCTATAAGCTTCTCAATGATCTCCAAATAAGCCGAACGCGAGTCTTCCCGGATCTCGCCTTTCACAAGTTCGTTGTAAATGACCGAATGAACAATTTCGCGATCAGCGTCATCAGGGATTATCGTCTCGATCCCAAATTTATCAAGAAGGCGTTTCTTTAGAAAGTCCTTCTCCATCGTAAATTTCGTCCCTAGCAGGCCAACTTTTTTCAGCCCACTTTCCCGTATCGCCTCACCGGTCGCATCGCCAATGTGGACGAGCGGAATGCTAACGGAGTTTTCCATCTCGTCAGCGAACATGTGCATCGTGTTCGTGCATATCACGATAAGGTTAGCTCCGCCGCGTTCGAGCCGCTTTGCGGCATCGACCATGATCGTTTCGAGTGCTCCCCAGTTCCCTTCGTGCTGGAGCCGAGCGATCTCGCCAAAATCGACCGAATACATCAACGACTCAGCCGAATGCGAACCGCCGAGCAGCTCCTGAGTTTTGCGGTTGATGATCTGGTAGTAAACGACCGAGCTTTCCCAGGACATCCCGCCGATGAGGCCGATGGTTTTCATTATGATCGATCAATCCCGGTGCAATACAGCGTAGGCAAATATGGCGATCGCCGCACCAATGCCACCCGCCACTCCGGCCCAGATGTATTTCGACTTGGTACTCATGTCGCTTTTGCCTGTGTAGTCCAACGTCTTTACATCCGAATAGTTCGCCGTTGTCGCTTTTTTGCTCGAATCCATGACAGCGAAAGTATTTTGATTCGCCTCACTTATAAAGCCAGAGATCTTGGTGCCGTCGAAAAGCAACACACGAACCTTTGCTTCGTCTCCGGTTCCGATCTTCGCGACTTTTTGCCGCATCTTTTCGGTTCGTTTTATTACCTGCGGGTTACCCTGCTGCGCGACAACCGAAATACCGGACGCGGAGATCGCTAACACCGTCAATACCATCATCAATGCGACTCTTTTCATGATCTTCCTCCTTGGATAGACGACCATATTACCATCCACATCAAAAAAACTCATTACAGAATGCGCAGGTAGGAGTTTACCGATGCTATGCAAATACCTCAATCACCTTCTGTATTGCGTCCGCCAGTTTATCGATTTCTTCCCGCGTGTTGTAAAAGGCAAAACTCGCACGGGCCGTCGCCGGAACATCGAAAAACTCCATTACCGGCTGGGCACAATGGTGGCCGGCGCGGACTGCGATGCCTTGCTGGTCGAGGATCGTGCCGATGTCGTGCGGGTGGATGCCCTCGATGGTAAATGATAATACGCTAGCCTTTTCTGCGGCAGTGCCAATGATCTTGACCTCCGGGATGTCGGAGAGACGCTCGGTCGCGTATTCGAGCAGCTTGTGTTCGTAAGCAGCAGCGGCCTCAAAATCGATGGCGTTTATGTAATCGATCGCTGCTCCCAGACCGATACCGGCGGCGATGGCTGGTGTTCCGGCTTCGAATTTATCGGGGATCGGTGCGAATGTCGTTTTTTCAAAACTGACCGTGCGGATCATACCGCCGCCGGTTTGATATGGCGGCATTTGGTCCAGCCATTCACGCTTTCCATACATCACACCACTGCCGGTTGGCGCGAACATCTTGTGACCCGAAAACACAAAGAAATCCGCGTCTAGATCCTGCACATCCACCGGAAAATGCGGCACGCTCTGCGCGGCATCGACGAGAACCGGAACGCCAAATTTATGTGCCGTCGCGATCATCTGCTTGACAGGATTTACGGTTCCAAGCGAATTCGAAACGTGCGTGATCGCGACCATTTTCGTGCGTTCATTAAGCAGATTTTCGTACTCGTCGATGATCAATTCGCCTTCGTCATTCATCGGAATCATGACGACGCGGGCACCTTTTTCCTCAGCGATCATCTGCCACGGGATGATGTTCGAATGATGCTCCATCTGCGAAACCAGGATCTCATCGCCCTCGTTGATGAATTTGCGTCCGTACGAATACGCCACCAAATTCACACCCTCGGTCGTCCCGCGTACAAAGATGCACTCCTTCGCTTCCCTCGCGTTGATGAACCGCTTTACCTTCTCACGAGCCGCTTCGTACGCGGTGGTCGCGTGCTGCGAAAGATAATGCACGCCGCGATGAATGTTCGAATGCTCTTCGCTCAGGTATTTTGAAGTGCGGTCGATCACGGACTGCGGCACCTGCGACGAAGCACCGTTATCGAGATACACGAGCGGTTTCCCGTTTACTGTCTGCGACAGAACCGGAAAATCCTTCCTTACCTTTTCAACGTCAAATTTGCTCATTTCTTGTACTGCTTTCATTTTGTTTTTCCTGGAGGACAATGGTTAGTAATCGCTGTGCTCCCTGTGGCTATATCTCCGCACCCAACCTATTCAAAACCGCCGCGTCCAGTTCTTTCTTGATCGATTCGATCTTGATCTTATTTATCACCTGTTCGGCAAAACCGTAGGTGAGCAGATTTTTAGCGAGAGTTTCCGGCAATCCGCGCGTCAGCAAATAAAACAGTTCCTCGCCCTCAAGCTGCCCAACGGTTGCTCCGTGCGAGCATTTGACGTCGTCGTTGAATATCTCAAGCTGAGGCTTTGTATCAACACGGGCATCATTCGAGAGCAAAAGGTTTTTATTCGACTGCTGCGCGTCGGTGCCGTGAGCGTTTTCGCGAACGAAGACCTTGCCGTTGAAAACACCTCGCGACTGGTCGTTCAGCACGCCTTTGTAGGTCTGATGAGAAGTGCAGTTCGGCACGGTGTGATCGATGATCGAATGCGTGTCGTGGTGCTGGCTGCCGCTTAGCATGTAAAGCCCGTCAACCCAAGCCTCGCCGCCTTCGGCGGTGAACCTGACGTCAATGTCGTGCCGCGATATGCCGCCGCCGAGATTTATGTTGGTCGAATCGTAGTGGCTGCCCGAGCCCAGCGTCACCTCGGTCGTTCCGACGTTGAAGGCGTCCGGCGAATCTTTTTGCACGCGATAGTGCGTGAGATTTGCGTTATCTTCGACGACGATCTGCACCGCCGCATTAATTAGGCTCTTCGCGGTCGAATCATATGATTCCACGATCGTTGCCTTGCTTCCCGGTTCTGCGATGATGACGATATGCGGAAAGACTGCTGCGTTCTCATCGGCCAAAAAGGCAAGCTCGATCGGCTCAACAATACTGGTTTCCCTGGCGATCCGTACGACTTTGATCTCTCCAAATGCCAGATTCAACGCCGCAAAACCATTACGGCGAAACGAAAACTTGCCGATCAAGTCGATAACATCGCCAGAAAGCTCTTCGCTCCGGCCACCGCTAACTGTCCACTGCTCCCTGACGATCGGGGAAACATTCGTATATTTCCAGTCCTCGTCCTTCTGCGTCGGAAATCCCGAAAGCGAAAACGCCGCAAACGCGTCCTCGCGGAGCTTTCGTAGACCATCGTGCGATTCGCCCTTTATAAACTCTCTAAATTGTTCCGCAAATTGTGTTTCCACAGCGGCTGTCGTTGATACCATTTCTATTAAAATACCTTTACTAAACTAAACTTACTGTCCGCACGAACCGTGTTCGCGGGGTCGAGGATGAGCTCTTTGGCCATCCGTAATTTTGCTTCGTTCTCGGCCCGCGGCTTCTTTTCGTCAACGAGGGTCGACTTATCGAGATCGAAGAGAAAATCGTGGCGTGCCAATATATATTTCACGCCCATTGCGGCGGCCTTGGCCTTTAATTCCGCCGTGTTTCGCGATTCCCAGACCATCTTTCGCAGCGTCCAGTCTTCAAATAAATAATCCGAGACGACGGGCCGGTCGATATAGTAAGTATCCCGCCGCATGTTGATCAGCCAGACCTTGGCATCCGCGTCCGCTTCGCTGTTGATCGTCTGATAGTAGGGATAATAATCGAGGTTTCGCGTCAGATATTGGTCGCGAGTCTCGCCGCCGAGCACGACCCGAAGCGGGGCTTTCTGACAAAACCAGGCAGCCGACGTAAAGATCGCGACTACTGACGCGGCCAACAGCGAATATTTCGCCGCCGCCCTCGATCCCGCATCCTCAAGCACTGATTCGATCGCCCCAACGATCGCAACCGCAAGCAACGGAGCGATTGGCAGCAAATACCGCAGCTGTGGGCTTGAAAAAAGCCAAAACAAGTAAACTATCGCCGCCACTCCAGCCGCGATCGCGAATTCGTCCGCCAGCTTCTTCTTCCAAAACGCCCAGATCAGCAGCGGCAGGCCGATCAGAAATGCGGCACCTAAAACACCGTCGTACAACTCTGGATTCTCAGGCTGAGCCGCGAGCGAAACGCGGAATGGAGACATCAAATAGTTCGTCTTGTTGATGTCGGCCCCGCCGTACTGCGAGTTCATGCCCTGGAAAAGGTTCGACCGCTCAACGTCCCAACCGTTTGCCGTCCCCTTCCAAACGCTCATGTAAAACGGAAAAACCGGCGACCCCGTCGCCGCCCAGTTCCGCAAATACCACGGCGAAGCGATCGCCCCAGCCAAAACCAAAGCCCCAAAACCCAAGGCCACGATCTTGCCGGAACTCGCGGAAGCCGTCGCAACGCCCTCCGGGTCAGAACCGGGAGCGATAGCGACTGGGTTCTTAGCATCCCGAGCCCGTAGCAACACAACTAAGGCGAAAGCCGCAAAAACAAACACCGCCGTCAATTTAACGGCCAATGCCCCGCCCAGAAATAAACCAACTAGAACCATCGACGACGTCGACAAAGTCTTCCACCAACGCGTCAGCGAATAACACGCGAGCGTGATATAAAGAGCAAGAGCAAGGTCAATATAACCGCTCGAAGCCACATGAAATGCTGTCGGGATCGCCGCAACCATCAGCGTCGCGACAAGCGACCAACTTCGCGAAACACTAAGTTCCCTTGCCCACCCAAATACCGCGCCGAGCAGCAAAGGGAAGAATAAAAATGTCGTCGCCCCGGCCGCCGCTTCGCCTGCTCGCGTGCTGACAAAATTGCCAAGCAGCATCGCCCAAACCGCATGCATCTCGGTGCCGAGAGCCAGGTAACTTGCGATATTGCCATCAATAAACGCATTGCTGCCCTGTGCGATAAACGCCTTTGGCACCGCAAAATGATAGAGCAAGGTGTCCTTCGCTATCGGCGGAGCAAGGGCCGCAACGAATGCGAGAACAACTGGAACCGCGGCGAGAGGAAGCAGTGCCTTGTCGAAGCCCGTTGCATTGTCAGACCGAACGCTTTCGGTTTTCGGTTCCCTGCCACGAGCGAGATTAATTCCGCCTTCGACAAATCCGACGACGGTAATAATTATCGCGGCCAACGGTGAATAAAGCCCCGCAAGGCCGAGAAAAAACCATATCAGCGACGTGACGATCGCGCCGACAGCGATATTTCGAACAAGTTCGAGCAGCTGCGAGAAATTTTCGCCGCGCTCAGTTTTCAAATATCGAAATACAAACGACCCTATTCCCAACCACGAAACAAGAATAAGAACCGCTATGATCGCACCAACGGCCGACGCCAAGATCCCCTCGCCACCAAATAACGGCCCGCCGCCGAGATAGCCTAGCAAACTCGGCAGTTTCAACAGATCCGTGCTTCGAAATGCGACAAAAACCGTCACCAACACAGCCGACCAGATCGCGATGATGATCGCGGGGTTAGTGGATTTTGATTTTGCTGGCTCGGTCATCTGGTCATATCAATTGCCACTAGCTTTAGCTAGTGGATAGGCAAAAAATAAATCGGGCTTTAGCCCAAAGAGCTGGAGCGATTGTGAGACAAGAGATTGGGCTAAAGCCCTCAAATCTTTCATGCTCGATGTCCACTAGCTAAAGCTAGTGGCAATTCATCGGAAAATCTAAACCGCGGCTCCCTTCACCCAATCATATCCCTTCTCTTCCAGTTCAAGCGCCAACTCCTTCCCGCCTTCCTTCACGATCTTGCCGCCGGCCAAAACGTGTACAAAATCAGGCTGGATGTAGTTCAAAAGACGTTGATAGTGAGTAACCAGGATGATCGCATTCTCGCTTGAACGCAGCTTGTTCACTCCCTCAGCGACGATTCGCAGAGCATCGATGTCGAGCCCGGAATCGGTTTCGTCGAGCACAGCAAGCTTAGGCTCAAGCACCGCCATTTGCAGGATCTCATTCCGCTTTTTCTCACCACCCGAAAAGCCTTCGTTGACCGAACGCTTGAAAAACTGCGGGTCCATATCCACGATCTTGGCCTTTTCCTTCAGGTAATCGTTGAACTCAAGCGGGTCAAGCTCTTCCAGCCCGTGATGCAGAGCCTTTTGGTTATAGGCGAGCCGCAGGAACTGCGAATTCGACACACCCGGAACCTCGACCGGATACTGAAACGCCATGAAAACGCCTTCGCGGGCACGTTCGTCAGGTTCAAGTTCGAGCAGGTTTTTGCCTTCGAACAAAACCTCGCCCGAGATCACTTCGTAGGTCGGATGTCCGGCCAAAACCTTTGACAAGGTCGATTTGCCCGAGCCGTTCGGCCCCATGATCGCGTGAACCTCACCTTTTTTGACCTGAAGATTCAGGCCTTTCAGAATTTCTTTGCCTTCGATACCGGCGTGTAGATCTTTAACTTCTAGTAGCATAGTTATTTTCAGACGGGCGATCCCGCTAACTTCAATATTTCATAATTATAGCAAGGGAAAAGCCCAAAATCTTCTCAGATCTCGGGCTTTCGGGTCAAATCCTGATTTTTTTTTCAAGTTTCGTTAATTTTCACTATTTTGTGGGTTTATACGGGAGCGAAGAGTGGTGCAAAATGATCCGCAGGTTACCTTTCTCGTCCAGTTTGTAGCCCCACGTCTTGTCGACGACGGTTTCCTTTCCGTCCTTATCCCACATGTGAACGTTGCCCATCGAGAGAGCGGTATCGCCGTTGAGAATTATACCCTTCGGCTTGCTCTCGCACTTCTTCCATCCTTTTAAGGCAAATCCGCCGTCATCTTTATATTTAGAGTTACCACCGACAAAGTATGCGAGGGCACCCTCCTTATCCATTCTAAAAACCTGTTCGCCGGTGGTCAGCGTCGGCTTAAAGAGGACTACGCCGTACTGATAACTATAAGCCGAGTCCAGAATGTCCGAGGCCGTTTTGGTATAGTCGCCGCCCTTTTCTTTTGTCTCGTTGATCTTGACCAAAGCCCCGCACCATCCGGCCTGAGCATCAGTCACCATTTTTTCAGAAATATTAAAACTGGTCGTTGACTGCGCGAAGTTCGTAATTGAAAGTACGAGCAAAGCCATCACCCCTATTACCCCTTGTCGCATGCTAGCAAATTGACTCTTTTTCACTTTGAAATGTCTCCTTTATTCAATTTTTGTTTATAAGTTGATACGAAAACTCGAACCTATGCCATTAAGAGTTCCGGGCCTGATACCATTTCCCGTTTCATCTTGTCGAACATAGTAAATATCGGCAGAAAGATTTGGATAAAACTTGCGAGAAAAACCAGCCTGCGTGCGGTATCTCGCAAAAGCTTTCAGCCGAAAGTCGTAAAAGGTTTCGAAGGATACGAACGGCTCGATCTTCTTGCCCCCAACCGTAACCTCGCGCTTCAACCAGGCACGATTCCGAACAACCGAAGCATTTGGCCGGGAATATCGATCTTCATACTGATAGATATTTCGGTTTACCAGCGTCCACTTTTTGTCCTTACTCAGTGGCACCGTAAATGTTGCTAAACCTAGGTAGCGGCTTTCGTACCGAGAGCGAACGAACGTTGGGTTTGAGTACCGGTAGAGGTATCCGCCGCCAAGCGTCGCGTATTTATTTACCTTTTTCGTGATCAGCCCGCCGATCCTGGCGTCTGTCGTGGTCGAAACGTTGTTCCCGAATCGCCCAAAAACCCAAATAACGGCATTAACATCTTTCTTCTTATTGAGAGGAATGATGATCTGTGTATCATTCCAGACCTGGAAGTCAGTTTTGAAGGTATTCTGTGCTGATGCACTAACGGCAAAAACGGCGAACAGAACGAGCAAAGCTGTAAGTGTTTTAATGTTCATATCAAAATAAAAAAGACTCTCCATGATACTTGCAAACTCTGCAACTATCATGAAAAGTCTCGATATTTTATCGATGAACCGGGCTGAACTGATTCAGCCGTATTGACGATCTCACCGAACCTCGTGGGCTATCTACTCCCTTTTCAACCAAGAATATAGTTTAATCATTACTATATAGTCAAGTATCCAAAATGATTTTTTGTCTCATGGCATACAAATCTGCACTATGCCGGTTGCCGATCGTTTAAGTCCTTGCGCATGACGTACATTCCGCTGTGCTCAGGTCTTAATCCGGGTTGTTTAAGAACCTCTTCACCGCAAATGGAGTAACCGCAGCTACGGTAAAACCCGATCGAGGTTTCGTTTCCGGCCATTACCTTCAGCCATATCAGATCTTTGCCCATTGAACCAGCTATCCCGGCAGCGGTGTCCATCATACGCTTTCCAATACCCTTGCCCTTGAATTCTTTTGCCAGATAGATCCTTTCGATCTCGAACGCATTGGCATCGGCAAAGAGGGGAAGCGTGTTCTCAGGCCGAAGTTTCAGAAAACCAGCTGCCTTGTCTTTAAAATATGCGGCGAAAAAGAGATTCGCGAAGTCGCTAAGCTCGTTCTCCAAAGCCTTCGGGCTGAACGATCTTTCCATATAGGCTTCGCCATCGTCGTACCAGAGATATCTGAAATGATCGGCATATGCCCGCCGGGCGATAGCCGACAAAAGCAACGAATCCTTGGGTTGCAGAGGTTCGATCCTTATCACGGCCTTAGACGTAGATCTCACCTCTCATGTATAAAACGGCGTTCCCGCCGATCTTTACCCTGTCACCTGCCAGTTCGCAAAACAACTCACCGCCCCGGGCCGACACCTGCCGGGCGAACATCTCGGTCTTGCCGAGTCTTTCCGCCCAAAAAGGTATCAGATTGCAGTGCGACGAACCTGTTACCGGGTCCTCGAAAACGCCAACTTCGGGTGCAAAAAAACGGGACACAAAATCGGAAGAATCTCCGGGCGCTGTGACGATAAAACCATGCGCGTCAATTTTAAGAAGAGCCGCTATGTCATGGAGCGCGGAAAAATTTGGTTTCAGGTCAAGCACGTCCTGCTCGGTTTCAAAGACCAGGAAGTAATCGCGCGCCTTAAAGACCTCGTTTGGCGTTCCTCCGATCGCGTCGAACAATCCGTCCGGAGCCTCAACCGGCGAGACCGGGCGAGACGGAAAATCAAGCGTCAATACGTCCCCATTCTTTTCGACCGACAGATCTCCGCTTTTGTGCGAATGAAATCTGATCGTCTTAGTCTCGAGTTTTAAAACATCGAAAATCACGAACGCGGATGCAAGCGTCGCATGCCCGCACAGGTCGATCTCAAAGGTCGGCGTAAACCAGCGGATCTCAAAAACGTCAGCATTCCTTACGAAAAAAGCGGTTTCGCTCAAGTTATTTTCTTGGGCGATATTATGCATTACATCGTCCGGCAGCCACGCATCAAGCGGCACGACCGCCGCTGGATTGCCGCCAAAAGGCGACCTCGTAAAGGCATCAACTTGAAAGATATTTAGCTTCATTTTAGACACTGCCTTCTTTCTCCACGACTAGAATTCGAGCTTCGCCGATCGGATGCGCAACGTGCTCGCAACCGACACCCGCGAAAAAAATATCGCCCGTCGATAATAAAGCCTTCTTCTCCACTCCCTGCTCGCGATAATTCATTTCAACCTCGCCATCTAGAACGGCAAAAACTTCTTCGCCATCGTTGACGTGCCAGATATACGGTTGGTCAGTCCAGTGGATCTTGACTGAAACGCCGTCCATAGACGCGACCGGCAGCGATTCCCATGCCCGCGTGCCGGTAAATTCTTTTGCTCTGAAAATCTCGGCCATCGTTCTCTACCTATTGCCGCCCTTAACGACTGCCACAACCTCGATCTCGATCTTGCCATCACGCGGCAATTTCACAACCTGCACCGTCGAACGCGCCGGAAACGGAGCCTTGAACCGTTTCGCGTAGACCTCGTTCATCTTGGCAAAGTCGTTCAGATCCGTCAGAAAAACAGTCGTTTTCACCGCATCGTCGAGCGAGCTGCCCGAAGCTTTCAGCACAGCCTCAATATTCTTCAAAACCTGCTCGGTCTGCGCCTCGATCCCGCCGTCAACGATCGATCCCGTCTTTGGATCCGCTCCGACCTGGCCGGCAGTGTAGATAAACCCGTTGGCAATGATCGCCTGCGAATACGGCCCGATCGCCTTCGGAGCCTCGCTGGTCTCGATCGCTCGTTTGACCGAAACCTGGGCCGAAACGTCGCTGAGCTCACTGCTCAATAGACTCACGGCAACGATTGAAACCGCCACGATCGCGAATATGGCAAACGCGATCCACCTACGCTCGATATTCATATATCTATCCAAAATTCACATACTTGACCACAGCATAATAGATCGGCATTCCGATGGTTATGTTGAAAGGGAATGTGACGCCCAAAGCCATCGGAATATATAGTCCGGGATCGGCCTTTGGTGCCGCAAGCCGCATAGCTGCGGGAACAGCGATATAGGACGCGCTTGCGGCCAGCACGCCGAACATGAACCGGTTTCCAGGATTCTTAGTGATCAAACCGCTGAAGATCGCAAAAAATACCCCGTTTATCAGAGGAATCACGATCCCGAAAGCCGCAACGAACCAACCATATTTCCGAAAAGCGGCAAATCTACGCGCCGTGACCATGCCCATTTCGAGCAGGAAGATCGCGAGAAAACCCTTGAAAATATCAGTCGTAAACGGCTTAATACCCTCCGCCTGTTTGCTGTCGGCAATGATACCTATGACGAGGCTTCCGACAACCATTAGGACACTGCCATTCGTTAGCGAATGATGAAAAATGCTCCTCAGTCGTCCGCGACTGCTGGAATCCTTTTCATATTTCATCATCAGGATAACGCCGATGATGATCGCCGGCGTTTCCATTAGAGCCATGACGGCAACCATGTGCCCGCCGAAGGTTTGCTGCTGAGCCTCAAGAAACGATGTTGCCGCAACAAACGTAACAGCGCTAACCGACCCATACGTTGCCGCAACGGCCGCCGCGTCGCTCACCTCCATCCTGCGTTTCAGAATGAAAAATGTATAGAACGGCACGAAGCAAGCGGCAACAATGCCCAAAATGAGCGAAAAGAATATCTCGGTCGAAAAGTCGCTGTGGGCCAGTTCCTGCCCGCCTTTGAATCCGATGGCAAACAACAGATAAAGCGAGATGAACTTGACCGTCGTCGCCGGTATCTCAAGATCGCTGCGAACGACGGTAGCGACGATCCCCAACGCAAAAAACAAAAGCGTTGGGTTGGTCAGGCTGGAAAGGATCAGCTGTGGGTCCATCTATCAACGATCGGTCGGCTTTGCTGCGATCGCCTGTATCTCGATCTTGGTTCCAAAATGCAGATCCTTCACCGGCACGATCGCTCTCGCCGGACGATGATCGCCCATCACGCGTGCGTAAGCCGCATTCACCGCACCCCACAATTCCATGTCAGAGACATAGATCGTAAACTGCAAAACGCGCCCCAGATCACTCCCCGCCGCGTGCAAAACCGCCTCGACGTTCCGCAAAGCAAGTTCCGTCTGCCCATCAATATCACCCGTAAAGGGCTCGCGCGTATCCAGCGTCATCGGCAACTGCCCCGAAACATAGATCAAGCCGTCGTGCTCGATCCCCGGGCTATAGTGGCCTTTGGGTTTTGGTTGACCTGAAGGTTGGATCGTTATCATATTTTTTGAGCCTCAACGAATGCAATGAATCCATCTTCATCGGTAACGTGAACTCCCTGAAGTTCCGCCTTCTTAATCTTGCTTTCCCCAGCATTAGGACCTATGACAAGCAGAACCAAGCCCTTAGCTACTGAGTCCTTTGGTTCCAGTCCTACAGTTCCCGCAATAGTTTCAAGTCTTTCTCTGTTTGCAGAACTGAAGCCAGTGAAACAGACTTGCGGGAATTTCTCTGCTTTTGGTAGAGCGTACACCTTCTGCCAAGCATCTCGTTCCGACAACAATAGAATAGCTTCCTCGGCTAGGTCAGTTTTCGATCGGAGTATCCGCCACGGATCTGGTCTTGAACTCATTCTACTTACCCTACGCTTCCCTCAAGCTTCAATCCCAACAACTTCGTCGCCTCGACCGCATATTCCATCGGCAACTCACGGAAAACTTCCTTGCAAAACCCGTTGATGATGAGCGAAACAGCATCTTCCTGCGGGATTCCACGTTGCTGCAAGTAAAACAACTGGTCTTCGCTGATCTTGCTCGTCGTCGCTTCGTGTTCGACTCGGGCGGTGTTGTTCATTACCTCGATGTACGGGAACGTGTTCGCCTCGGACTTGCCGCCGATGAGCATCGAATCGCATTGGGTGTAATTTCTCGCACCTTCGGCTTTCGGCATTATCTTGACGAGGCCGCGATAGCTGTTGTTCGATTTTCCGGCTGAGATGCCTTTTGAGATGATCGTTGATTTTGTGTTCTTGCCAAGGTGGATCATCTTGGTGCCCGTGTCGGCGATCTGGGCGTTGTTGGTTAAGGCCACGGAGTAGAATTCACCGATCGAATTATCGCCCTGCAAGATAACGCTCGGATATTTCCAGGTGATGGCACTGCCGGTCTCAACCTGTGTCCAAGAAATTTTCGATCTCACACCGCGACAAGCACCGCGCTTTGTCACAAAGTTATAAATACCGCCCTTGCCGTTCTCGTCACCGGCGTACCAGTTCTGAACGGTCGAGTATTTGATCTCGGCGTCGTCCAAAGCGACCAGCTCGACGACCGCCGCGTGGAGCTGATTGGTATCAAACTGCGGTGCCGTGCAGCCCTCGTTATACGCCACATAGCCGCCTTCTTCAGCCACGATCAGCGTACGTTCGAACTGCCCCGCTTCCTGCGTATTGATGCGGAAATATGTCGAAAGCTCCATCGGGCAGCGGACGCCTTTTGGGATAAAGACGAACGAACCGTCGGAGAAAACCGCCGAGTTCAGAGCCGCGTAATAATTGTCGCCGACGGGAACGACCGAGCCCAGATATTTCTGGATCTTGTCCGGATAAAGCTCGACGGCCTCGGTAAACGAACAAAAGATCACGCCGGCCTCAAGCAGCTTTTTCTTGTAAGTTGTCGCGACCGACACCGAATCAAACACCGCATCGACCGCCACGTTCGCAAGCATTTTCTGCTCGGTTATCGGGATGCCGAGTTTTTCGAACGTCCGCAGCAATTCCGGGTCGACCTCGTCCAGACTCGCTTTCGAAGGCTTTTGCTTCGGGGCCGAATAGTACGAGATATTCTGAAAATCGATCGCCGGGTAGTCAAAATTCGCCCAGTTGTCCGGCTGCTCCATCGTAAGCCATTTCCGGTACGCCTTCAGCCGAAAATCGAGCATCCATTCGGGCTCGTTCTTTTTTGACGAGATGAGCCGCACGGTGTCTTCCGACAGGCCGCGAGCGATCGTCTCGGTCTCGATATCCGTGACAAAGCCGTATTTGTATTCCCGATTTGTAAGTAATTCTGCTGCTGTCGACATATTTATTCCGCCCCGGCGATCTCAAAAAAACCCTGCTGCACTTCCAAATGCAAGGCTCCATCCTTCACCTTAAATCCACTGCACGGGAGTATCTTCCCATCCACCGTGATCAGCGTCTGGTACGCGAGTTCTCGCGTTTTCGTGTCCAACGCGTTCACGCTCAAAGCGTCCCGCTTGCATCCTTTCGGCAAAGTGATCGTGACCCTGGTCATTTCCAGATCGCTGTTCTCTATCGCCGTCTTCATTTTCAAATTCTCTGGGCTTCCAGCGTTCGATGTATGCCTTGGATCGAATGGAACATCGCATCGACCTTGCTCTCGTTGCCGACCAGCTGAGCCAATGTGATGCGGGACAATGCATTCTCTACGATCTCGTGAAGCCCAACAATAACGGGTCGAATGCCGCAATCGCCTTTATGCACGCAAGTGTCGAGCACGCCGGTGTAGCTCTCGCAGTGCTTGTCGACGACGTCGGCGTCGAGCACCTTGATGATCTCGTTCAGCCTGATCTCCTCAGCTGGACGCGCAAGACAATAGCCGCCCTTCGTTCCCCGCGTCGAGTGAACAAAATCCGCCTTGTTCAGCAGCCACATCAGCTTGCCGGCATTCGCCGTCGAAATGCCCTCAAGCTCCGCGATCTGCGGCAGCGTCAGGCTCTCGCCATCAGGCAAATTCGCCAGTTGGACCAGGCATCGAAGTCCGTATTCCTCTTGTGCCGAAATTTTCATAAACCACGCTCAGACAATTGATTTGATAATCGTTCTAATGCCCATATAATCGCAAAACATTATTTTTTTGTCAAGATTGCAATAATCCGTTTTTGACTGGAACGCAGGCGGCTCGCCTGCAAGCGTTCCGCTTCGGGACGCTGACGAACGTGGTGATAATTCAAGTTGAAAAATAACAACCGGATCACGCCGGAGGCACCGGCGTTGCAGGCGAGCCGCCTGCGGTCCGGGCTTTTACTTCGGATTTATATCCATCAATTCCACGATAAATATCATCGATGCGTTCGGCGGGATCGGGCCGTTGCCTTTTTCGCCGTAGCCGATCTTGGGCGGGATGATGAAAATTGCCTGATCGCCGGTGTGCATTTTGGCGATGCCTTCGTCCCAGCCCTTGATCACGCGGCCCTTGCCGAGCGGGAACGTTATCGCCCGGCCGCTGTCGTACGAGCTGTCAAACTTCTTCCCGTTCATCAGCGTTCCGGTGTAATTAACGACCACAATGTCACCCGCCTTCGCCTGACGGCCTTTTCCGCGTTTGGTGATGATGTACGACAAACCTGAGGCCGTCTTGATCAAACCGTTAGCAGCCGGTTTCGCCGGAGCCGGCGGCATCTTCCGCGGCCGCGTCTGTGCGTGCGTCACAAAAGCAAAGGCAAAAACGATAGCAACTATCAGAAATATTCGTCGGCTCATATTGTTTGGTTGGGTAGATCGAACGGGAAAAGAGTAGCATATTCGACGACGATGCCGTAAGGCGACTGGACCGCAAGCGTCCCGCTTGCCAACGCCGGTTCCTCGGGCGTGAATAAGTTAGCGCCTCACGAAATTTACCCATACACAGGCAAGCGGGACGCTTGCGGTCCAGTCAGCTCCGCCACTCAGTACCGTGCTCTGATCTTCACCGCTCGCTCGATCAAGTCGACATTCTCTAGGATCTTGAGCCGCAGGTCCTTGTCTAAACCAGGATTATCCGCCAGAAATTTATTCACGATCGCCAAAGCCTGTTCGCTCTTCTGCCCGCCGATGAAGGCTCCGAGCCAGCCGTTGACGAAGAATATCTTGCGATTTCGTTTCAGGTTGGGCAGCTCGGCGAGAGCACGTTCGAGGTACGGCAGTGTGATTTCGCTATGGCGGACGTTGTTAAAATTCCCAAATGCCGCCTCGATCCACCTTTCTGAGATGTCTTTGTTGTTTACGAAATCGTTCCAGAACTTCGCCTTGTTCTCAGCCGTCGCAAAACCGGCCTTCGCGGCGTAGGCGTATCGTTTGGCTTCGTCTGAGGTTTCGGACTTTTCGAGCTCAGCGAGCAGCTTCGGAGCTTCCGGATCGCCGAGGATGATGAGCCGTGAGACGATATCGAAGCGGTCTTTGGTCGAAAAGGCAGAACCACCTGCGTTAGCGGGTGGTCCGGAGCCTGGTTTCCCTGCAGCCGGTCTCACGCTCGCGGCCTGACCACCCGCTGACGCAGGTGGTTCGCCCTTAGAGCCGCCCGGGGCCGCCGACTTTTTAAGTATCTCCTTCATTATCCGCCGTGCATTTTCGCTCGATGCGATGTTTAGGAATGAGCGGTAGTACGTGATCTTCTGCCCCGGGGTTGAGGCGTTTTGCATGCGGTCGATGAGGAGGTTTTCGACGCGGATCTCTAAGGGAGAACCACCTGCGTTAGCGGGTGGTCGGGTCGATTTGTTTTGGGTACGGCGGTCGTCATTCCGGCCCTGACCACCCGCTGACGCAGGTGGTTCTCCCTTGGCGTCGATATAGTACCGCATCGCCGTCGATACGCGACCGAGGAGGGTTTGGATGGTGCTTTCGTCGGGTTCTAGTTTTAGGTTTTTGACGACCAGCTCAACGTATTCCTTCGGGTCAAGCTCGCCCTCGCGGACGCTGTCCCAGAGGCAGCCCCACATCATTGTGCGGAGAAAATCGTCCTTTTCGTTCTGGATATTTTTCAGGACATAATCGCGGCTTTTGTCGTCGAGGAGGAAGATGCCGTAGCCGTAGTCTTGGTAGTTTGGAATATAAACAAAGTAAGTGCCGTCGGGCGGCAAGCCGAAAAACGGGGATTTGCCCTTACCGCCCCATCCCTTAGTTGACTCGCCAAAAAACGGAGCTTTTGATTGATCATCGGCTGTCAAGATTCCAGTCATTGGTCCAATTGACTCTAAGCCATAAGTAAATCGCGTTTGTTCTTCATTGGTTTGAGAATTGACGACAATTTGCAGAAACTTTGTCTTTTCACGCCAGGTTGTACCAGTGTCCTGCGCGTTAATTTGATAAAACGAGTAGAAGCAACATCCGTGCATTTCATCCCAACCTTTCACCGATTTTTTTGAAATCACTGGCATTCCAGGTTTTGTAACCCAAACATTTGCCCACGCCTTGAGATCCGTTCGGCTCGCCGCCTCAAACTCCTTCACCAGATCTTCCCAACCCGCATTCGCGTACTCGTGCTTCTTCAAAAACGCACGCACCGCCGTTTGAAACTTGTCCGGTCCGAGGTAAAACTCTGCCTGTCTCAAAAACGACGGGGCTTTGCGATAGACGATGTTGCCGTAGGCGCTTTTGGCGGAATTCAGATTGGCGATCTCCTGGTAGATGGGTGTGGTGCCTTTGGTGGAGTCGGTGAGGTAGGCGGCCTGTTTGTTGCGTTCGTAGAAGACCTTCCAGGCGTTGTATTCGGGCATCACCTTTTCGAGCGTCTTGTACGCCATGAACTCGGCAAAGCCTTCCTTTAGCCACAGGTCGTCGAACCATTTCATCGTCACCGTGTCCCCAAACCACTGATGCGCCGCTTCGTGAAAGATAAGGTTGGCCCGCGAAATATAGTCGTTCTTAGTCGGCTCCTGCGGAAAGATGACCGACGATTCCCGCAAGAAAGTCGCCCCCGCATGCTCCATCCCGCCAAACGGAAACTCCGGTATTAGCACAATGTCGTACTTCGGGAACGGGAATTTGTAGTCGAAATAGGACTCGAGAAACTTGATGCCCTCACGGTTAAGCCGAAAGACCTCGGCAGCGTGGGGCCTGAACTTTGCGACCTGGGATTTGCGTACGTAGATCGAGGGAGCCGGAACGGCGTCCGAGTCAGTACCACCTGCGGTAGCGGGTGGGGCTTTGAGTCGCGGCGCCGAGACCCCACCCGCTACCGCAGGTGGTACCGACACGCGTTCCCACGGCCCGGCCGCGAATGCGAAGACGTAGGTGCTGATCGGTTTGGTCGAAGGAGCCTCAAATTTCACTGCGGCCGCATTTGGACGCTCGGGATCGCCTGGTATATCAAAATAGGGATCGCTCGACGCAAGAGTGTTGGTCACGAATCTCCATCCGGAGGAAGTCAGTGCCGTCACGGAAAACCTCGCCTTCAGATCCGGCTGGTCAAACACCGGAAACGCCGTGCTGGCGTCGCTGGGGACGAAGAGCGAATAGATATATTCCGCCCCGTCCTCTTTATCCACGTACCGCGTGATCGCCGACCCGCTCGTCAGGATCGGCGAGGTGAAATCAAGCTTGATGACGTTCTCACCAATGACAACATGATCATTGAAGACCAAATGCTCATTCGACTCCTGATACCGCGGGCCAAGAATCTCAACGCCGGCCTTTTCTTCTTCGAACCTCGCGCCCTTTGGTACAGCGATGGTTCCGTTAATCGTAACGTTCGAGATTGTAGAAAGTCTTTCGCTGCCACGAATGCTGCGCCAATCTAGAATGATAGGCACGTTCGCCACGCCGGAGGAACCGGCGTTTGCAGGCGAAGGGGCCTGCGTTCCCGGCGACGCATTCTCCCCTTCTCCCCCACTCCTCTTCTCCTCCACTCTCACACGGATCTCGATCGTCCCCTTCAAAACCGGCGACATCTTCTCAAGCGTCAGATCCAGCTTGTACCGCACATCCGAATACCGGGCAGCCCGCCATTTCGCCAGCTCCAGCGAAACGCCCGGCTCAACCGCCGGCATCTGCGCAAAACCCGCCGCCGCCAAAACACAGATCATCACAAGGAGTTTGAATATCATCACGTACATCTTAAACGGTAAGTGCGTTTTAGTGGGAAATTAGTTGTATCAAGGCAGGTTCGTTCCCCGCTCTTTTTCCGTGTTATTCCGTGCGTTCCGTGGTTAATTCCTAAGATCTTCACCACGGAACACACGGAACAGCACGGAACGGGAAAAAAACTGCGGTCGAGTTCAAAAAAAGACTTGACAATGCGTTTTATTTATGATACATTGTTTCACATCATCGGTCTTTGATAATTTGCACTTCCCCGTCGGCTTCGATCCGAAAAACCGGGCCGTCTCACTTAACCATCATGAATTTTCCCAAATGAGACGATATTTCCCCGTAACTGATTCAAACACAACAGGTTAAGCCGTCTCACTTTGTCCGCCGAAGTGAGACGATGGCCTCATTCCTCTATGTCCTCGAAAGTACAACGAAAAAACCTCCAGCTTGGGCTGGAGGCGGTTTGCACAATACTAACTATTCGTTGAAATACTTAGGGTTATAAAGCAAAACTAAAGTTCACGAACCCCGTCGCCCTGACCGGCTGACCGTCGCGGACGAAGGGTTTGAATTTCCATTTGCGGATCGCGTCTTTCGCCGCTGCCTGGAGCATCATCGGGCCGCTGGTTTTCTGAACCTCGGCGACCATACCGGATTCGTCGATCATGACCTCAACCGTCACGACACCAGCAGCTCTGACGACCTTTGCTGCGGGCGGATAAACGGGTTTGGTCTGCATCGTTGCATACGGAACCAACGAACCGACCGCCATCGGCGAACCGTCTTTCGGAGAGTCAGCCTTTGGGGTTTCGACAGGTTTAGTCTCTTCCTGTTTAGGCTCTGCTTGTTTCGGCCCTTCTTTCGGAGCTACTGGCGGAGGGTTGGTGTTTGGAACGTAAACTGGCTTTTCGATCTGAGCGGTTGTAGTTTCTGCCGGTGTGCTCCCGACGATCTTAACCTCGCGTTCGCGGGTCGGGCTCGGCGACGGAGTGCTTACGACCGGCTGGAGAACTGGTTGCGGAACTTGCTGACTCGTCACGGGCTGCATGACCGGAGGCTTGGTTTCCGCAGGTTTGTTGTTGGCCGCGAGCAAAGCCGCGTCAGCCGCGGGATCATTGACCGCGCTCATGACAACGCTTCGCGAAACTGCCATTTTCTCACGCGTGTCGGCGACTTCGTCCTTCCAGCGGCGTGAGTCGTAATCGTCGCGGGCGAGCATGCTGCGGGAATTGCTCGCTTCCTCAAGCATCGCCATCGCGTCGGCCGATTTAGCTTTATCAGCGCCGATCTCTTTGGATTGAGTGATGACGAGCTCGAGCGTTTCACGCATCTTTTCGAGATCCGTCAAAGCCTCAAGCGGCAGCGTGCGGTCAGAAACGCTCAGGCCGAGGGCACGATAGCGTTCGACGCGGCTGCGGGCACCTTTGATAATCTGGCCGGCGACCGCCATATAGTTGGTCGACGCATTCGCCTTGGACGTTTTCTGAGCAGCGTAGAATTCGCCAAGTAGATCCTGAGCACGTTTGTAATCGCCTTGTTCTAGATAGCTGTTCATGAGCAGAACGTTGACAACGCTCTGTACCGACGGATCGGCGGATTCCTTACGGATGTTCTCAAGCTCGTAAATTGCAGCGTTGTAATTGCGAACGGCGATGAAGGCCTTCGACTTGGAGATGCGATCACGCATTATGTCCCCCGACGTGGGCGGGCCCATTTGCGGTGTCGTGGCCGGCGGGACCGGAGCGGTCTGCGCGACGAGAAACGGTGCTGAAAAGAGCAATAACCCTAGAACGGAAGTGCCAAACCTCCTGACATTTAACGGCATTTATAGTCCTCCTGTTTCCGACTTAAATTTTCCGTAAAAGGCCAAGCGAACTCACCCTGGGAGGGCTCACCATAACGACCTGAAACAAATAAATACGCAAAAGCCAAAAAATCCATAGCTTCGAGCCTTTTGTGGGGCCCGCAAAATCATTGTCTTAAGCTATCGATGATTTTTTTGCGGTATGCGTTTGCGTCTATTTTTATAGCACGTTCGTTAAGCGTGAGCAAACGCCGGTCGAGCATGACGATACGGCCGTTTATAATTACGGTGCGAACATCGTCGGCTTTGGTGGAATAAACGAGAGAGGAATAGATGTTGTAATACGGCGTCTGATTGAGGCTATCCATATCAAGAATAACGAGATCGGCCCGCTTTCCGACCTCAAGCGAGCCGGTGATCTTGTCAAGATGCAAAGCCCGGGCACCGCGGATGGTTGCCATTTCGAAAGCCTGTTCGGCCGGAAGGGTTTTTGGATCGTTCGACGTCAATTTATGGAGTTTTGCGGCGGTATCCATCTCTTCCCACATGTTGAGATCGTTGTTCGACGCCGCTCCGTCAGTACCGATGCCGACGGCGATGTCCTTTGCAAGCATCGCCGGAACCGGTGCGACGCCGGACGCGAGTTTCATATTCGACTGCGGGCAATGCGCCGCTCCGACGCCGCGTTGTTTGTAAATATCAAGCTCCTCGTTCGTCATCCAAACGTTATGAGCCGCGATCGTCCGGTTAGAAAGAAACCCGATGCTGTCGAGATACGCAGCCGGAGTTTTACCGTATTGAGCGAGGATGTCGTCGCGTTCTTTTTTTGTTTCGGCAACATGGATCACCACCGCGGAATCCAGTCGATCGGACTGTTCTTTGATCGCCTTTAAGGTCGCCGTTTCCAACGTGTAGGGGGCATGCGGAGCAGCCGCCGGAACGATCAGCGGGTCGTTTTTCCACTTTTTGATGAAAGCCTCGGAATACGCGAGAGCCGCCTCGGGAGTTTTGTTGTCGGAAACCGGAAATTTGATGATCGTCTCGCCCAAGACTCCGCGAACGCCCGCCTTTTTCGTCTCATCCGCGACGGCATCTTCGAAATAATACATGTCGCAGTAAGTGGTCGTACCGCCGCGGATCATCTCAGCCAATCCGAGCCGCGTTCCTGCACGCACGAACTGCTCGTTCACGTTCTTAGCCTCAGCCGGAAAGATGAATTTGGTGAGCCAGTCGTTGAGATCGAGGTCGTCCGAGATTCCACGAAACAGCGACATCGCGGCATGTGTGTGGGTATTGATCAGGCCTGGAATGATGACTTTGCCGGTCGCATCGATAATGCGTTTAGGCCGCGTATTTTGCTCGACGATCCGCCGAGTACCGATGAGATCGATCTTGCCGTTCGTGATCGCGATCGCCCCGTTCTCAATAACCTCACGCTCGGCGTTCATCTTAACGATCGTGCCGCCCACGATCAAAATATCAACGACAACCGCCCGCGACTTTTCAGAAGCGGTAACCGCCAAACCGGAAATTGGTATCGAAATGAGAAGGAGAATCGAGAAGAAAACTTTCAGCTTATCCATAGCTGAGGTTACTACAAATTCGTAAGAATTTGCAAAATACCAGCTACTTTAAAAACTTAGAATCGAACGCTCTCGGCAGGAGCTCGCTCATCATTATCTTCTCGGTTTTTCCAGCTAGATTCGACAAGATGACAGGCACATCTCCGCAGAATTCCCAGATGATCTGGCGGCAGACTCCGCAGGGTGGGGTGAGGTCTTCGGTGTCGACGACGACGGCAATCTGAGCGAAGCGTTTTTCACCGCAGGAGATGCCTTTCCAGATGGCGACGCGTTCGGCGCAGACGGTCAGGCCGTAGCTGGCCGATTCGACATTGCAGCCGATGTAAATGTCGCCATTCTCAGATTCGACCGCGGCTCCGACCTGAAAATTCGAATATGGCGCGTATGCCCTTTCCCTTGCCATTGTGGCCGCGTCGATCAGTTTTTGTTCTTTGTCTTGCATTGTCATTTTGCCGCTGCGGTTTGATCAGCGAGCTTCTCGCGCACCAGGCTGCAGAGGAATGTGATGCCGATGTCCTGCTGGCCGCCTTCGGGAATGATGATGTCGGCGTGGCGCTTCGACGGCTCGACAAATTCGATATGCATCGGCCGTACCGAGCGGTAATATTGTGCTATGACCGACTCGGTCGTCCGTCCGCGTTCCGCGATATCTCGCTGAAGCCGCCGAATAAACCTGACATCGTCGGGCGTATCGACGTAAACTCTCACATCAAGCAGATCGAGAACGCGCGGCTCGGCGAATATCAGAATGCCTTCGACGATCACAACCGGCTTTGGCTCGATCAATTCGATCTTATCGCTGCGAGTATGCGATTTGAAATCATACAACGGCATCTCGACCGTCAAATTCTGCTTGAGCCGCCGCAGATGATTGACCAGCATGTCGCTATCGATCGAATCCGGATGGTCAAAGTTCGCCTGATGGCGCTCGTCAAGCGGCATGTCGGCAAGATTCCGATAGTACGAATCCTGCTCGACCAGCACCACCTTTTCCGCGCCAACCGCTCCAACGATCGCACGCGCTATCGTCGTCTTACCCGAACCAGTTCCGCCGCAAATTCCTATGATCATTTAATCCTCAAAATAATCCTGCTCAACAATTCCTTGAATACTTCGGCCACTTTTGCACCGGTTTCCATAACCTCTTCGTGGTTTATCGGATCGCTGCTCATGCCGGCGGCGAGGTTGGTGATGCAGGAAATGCCAAGGACGCGAAGTCCCATGTGTTTTGCGGCGATCGCTTCCGGGACAGTCGACATTCCGACGGCGTCGGCGCCGAGTTGGCGGTACATATGTATCTCAGCCGGCGTTTCGTAGGTCGGGCCTGAAAGCGCACAATAGACGCCGGCGTTGAGAAAATCTATCGGCTTTTCGTCGACTCCTTTTTCAAAACGCTCGTGCGATATCGCGGCCGCTTCTTCGAGAGCGATCGCACGGAATTCGCGGTCGTAAACTTCCGTCATATCCGGAAATCGCGGGCCGAATCTCTTATCGTTCGGTCCACGCAGCGGATTAACGCCTAGGCAGTTGAGATGATCGGCGATCAGCATCAGGCTCCCCGGAAGCATGTCAGAATTCAGGCTTCCGGCAGCGTTTGTGAGTATCACATTCTTGATCCCAAGCAGACCGAACGCACGCACGGGCACCATCACCTGCTGCATGTCGTAGCCTTCGTAATAATGAAACCGGCCTTGCTGAACCGCAACCGCGACCCCGCCGATCTTACCTAAAACGAGCTGCCCCGCGTGGCCCTCGACGGTTGAACGAGCAAATCCCGGAATCTCTTCGTACGGAATTCGAACCACATCCTGGAGATCGTCTGCAAAAGCACCTAGCCCGCTGCCGAGAACGATGGCCGTCTGCAATTCGCCCGGGTACTTAGATCTAATAAATTCAGCCGCCGTGGCGGCCTGTTCGTATGACATAAATGGACTGACAGGTTATCACAAACCACCCGTATTCCGTCGAACCGTGATTTTAAAATTGGCACGATCCGGACTCTTGAAGCCTGATCATTTGTTGGATTAGTTTTCCTTGCGGTACGGAATTCCGAGTGCTTTTGGAGCTCGAGACAATCCGATAAACCCGGCGAGTACGATGATCGTCAGGACGTACGGGATCATTTGGATGAACTGTACGGGAACGTCTTCGCCCGACGGCATCTTGATGACGCCCTGCATCTGGATCGACAGCGCCTCGGTGAATCCAAAGAAAAGGCATGCAAAAAGAACGGGGATCGGCTTCCATTTGGCGAGGATAAGTGCGGCGAGAGCGATGTAGCCACGACCAGCGGTCATCCCGCGGGTAAAAAGCGATGATTGGCCGATCGAGAGATAGGCACCGCCCGCTGCGGCCAGGCAACCAGAAAGAACAACGGCGATGTAACGCAGGCCGAGAACATTTATTCCTGCGGCGTCAGCAGCTTCCGGATTTTCGCCTGCGGCCCTTATACGAAGCCCGAACGGAGTTTTATAAAGTACGTACCAACAAACTGGAACCAACGCGAAAGCGAGGAGCGATGCGAGCGAAATGCGGTTGAAATAGTCGGGAAGCAAGAATTCCTTAGCGATCTGCTGCGTCGAACCCGCCGAATCATAGATGCGCGAGCTGATCACCGCCGGGAGCCCGAGCATCAGCAAACTAACCGCAAATCCCGTCACAACCTGATCCGCTTCGAATTTAATGACCGCGACTGCGAAGATCAGAGCCACAAATCCGCCGACCGCAACACCGCTCAAAAAACCGATGTAAGGATTCTGCATCTCGTAGGTAACGACCGCTGCGGTGAACGCACCCGCGAGCATCAGCCCTTCGAGCGCGATATTGATCACACCCGATCGCTCCGAAAACATTCCGCCGAGTGCCGCAAATATAAGCGGTGTCGCCGAACGTATCATCGAGAAGAACAGGATGAGTAAAAATGATGTTGTGAATATCTCGCTCATTCTATTTCTTGATAAATCGCTGGAACGAAGCCACAAAGATGATAATGATCGCCTGCAAAACTTCTACAAGGTCTTTTGAAACGTATTTGGTTTCGATATCAACAAAGATCTCGCCGCGTTTCAGCACAGCGAAGAAGATCGCGGCAATAAAAATACCCAACGGATGGTTTCGTCCAAGCAAAGCGACTGCGATGCCGAGGAAACCCCAACCATCTGAGAAACCGTCGTAATAACGATACCTGTAACCCAGAACCTCGCCGATCGCGACCATTCCGGCTAAGCCGCCTGAAATGCTCATGGCGATGATGATCTGTTTTTTCGGCGAGATGCCGCCGTATTCTGCGGCTGATGGATTCTCGCCAACTGCTCGCAGTTCATAGCCCCATTTCGTTTTCCAGAGGAAAACGTACACGAGCACGCACATTAATATCGCGAGCAAAAATGCCACACTCAGCGGCACGAAATCCGGCATTCCCGGGATGTACTGGCTAATGCGCGGAATGTGTGCATTCTTGCCGATCTCAGCAGTTTGCAGGATCGGATCGCCCGGGATTTTGAAATAATATTGTGTGAAATAGCTGACAAGCGATATGCCAATGAAGTTCAGCATGATCGTGTTGATCACTTCATGTGAACCAAATCTTGCCTTCAGTATTCCCGGGATCGCACCCCAAATGCCGCCCCCGACGACCGCCGTTACCACGCAGACCAGAACCAATAAAACCGCCGGCAAACTGAACCACGACCAATTTTCTTCCTTACCGAAGATATTGACCATCGTCCCGCCAAATTTGATGCCCACCCACGCGGTCGCAAAAGCGGCGACGTAAAGCTGGCCTTCCGCACCAATATTCAGCAGTCCGCAGCGGAATGCGACCGCAACCGCGAGACCGGTAAAGATCAGCGGAGTCGCTATAAAAAGCGTGTAGCCGAGATCATTCAGCGAGCCGAACGAGTTCCCGATCAACTGATAAAAGGTTTGGAATGGGTTGTCGCCGATCAGCAGGACAATTATCCCGCCAACGACAAATGCCGCAAAAACTGCTGCCAGCGGCCATAGAACTTCACGAAAAATCTTCATTCTCAGTTTGCGGCGCGTAAATCCAGGGATTCGCGAAGCATATTCGACAGTTCAACTTATGAGGAAAGGTGCGTCAACAAATATAACCGACAACCCGAAGAGTGTCACCTGAAAAGGGCCAAAAATACGAGAAAAATAATTTGCGTGGAAATATGAAAGATACTTGACAATACTACACTCATATTTTATTATCCTTTTAGACTAACTAATTAGTCATTAACCTAAGATCTTTGGAGGAATGTGATTATGAACGTAGTTAAATATGACCCATTTCGCGAATTACGCAGCCTGCAGGATGAGATGACACGCCTTTTCACCGGTGTCGTTCCGGCAAATGTCAGCCGCGAGGATATGTTGAACGGCTCATGGAGTCCGAGAGTGGATATCTTTGAGAACAAGGATCATCTTGTGCTCGAAGCCGAACTCCCGGGCATGAATAAGGATGATTTCGAACTCTCGTTCGAAAATAACGTACTCACTCTTAGCGGCGAACGTAAGTTTGAGAAAAAAACGGAAGGCGAGAATTATCATCGTGTCGAGCGTGCATACGGTTCATTCACCCGTTCGTTCACACTACCGCAGACCCTAACCGCCGAGGGCGCACAGGCGGAGTTCAACAACGGAATTTTGAGCGTTAGCCTGCCGAAGCGCGAGGATACAAAAGCAAGAAAGATCGAGGTGATCGGCTCGGCCGGTACGCCAAAAACGATCGACACCGACAATAAAGCAAAGACCGCGGGTGCATGATTTGCACGTCGGTTACACTCAAGCGGTGGATGGTGAGCATTCGCCATCCACCGCTTATCATTTAGGAAGGGAATATGAGATTCGACAGATTTACGATCCGCGGCCAGGAGGCCGTGCAGGAAGCGATCACGATCGCGGAAAAGGGCCAAAATCAGCAGGTCGAGCCGGAACACATTCTGGCCGCAATGCTCGAGCAGAAAGAGGGTGTTGTAAAACCGATCTTAGGCAAGATCGGAGCGACCGCCCAGACGATAACCAGCGAGATCGAAGCGGCGATCGCTAAATTCCCAAAGGTTAGCGGCGGGCAGCAGTATTTCAGCTCGCGAACCAATACGCTTTTCCAGAATGCTCAGAAAGAAGCGGAAAAGATGCAGGACGAATACCTTTCGACCGAGCATCTGCTGATGTCGATCGCTGATGAAAAAGAGGGCGACGCCGGCCGCATCCTGCGTTCGAACGGCATCACTCGCGAGGACCTTGAAAAAGTGATCACCGACATGCGCGGCGGTTCACGCATCACTGACAAGAATGCCGAGGAAAACTTTCAAGCCCTCGACAAATACGCTCAGGATCTGACCGAGCTTGCCCGCAAAGGCAAACTCGATCCGGTGATCGGCCGCGACGATGAGATCCGCCGTGCGATCCAGATACTGTCGCGTCGAACCAAGAACAATCCTGTACTGATCGGTGAACCGGGCGTTGGCAAAACCGCAATTGTCGAAGGTTTGGCCCAGCGCATCGTCTCGGGCGATGTTCCGGAAGGCTTAAAGAACAAACGTCTCGTCTCACTCGACCTCGGGGCAATGCTCGCCGGTGCGAAATACCGAGGCGAGTTCGAAGATCGCTTGAAAGCTGTACTCAATGAGATCGAAAAAGCGGAAGGGCAAATAATTCTGTTTATCGACGAGCTGCACACGCTCGTCGGAGCCGGAGCAAGCGAAGGCGCGATCGATGCATCGAACATGCTCAAACCGGCACTCGCACGCGGAACTCTGCGTTCGGTCGGCGCGACTACGCTTGCGGAATATCAGAAATATATCGAGAAGGACAAGGCACTGGAGCGGCGTTTCCAGCAGGTTTACGTCGGTGAGCCTAACGTTGAGGACACGATCGCGATCCTGCGCGGTTTGAAAGAAAGATACGAAGTTCACCACGGTGTCCGCATCAAGGATGCCGCGATCGTGGCGGCGGCGACGCTGTCGAATCGGTATATCACCGACAGGTTTTTGCCGGACAAGGCGATCGATCTGATCGATGAAGCTGCTTCGAGAATTCGTATCGAGATCGATTCCCTGCCGCAGGAGATCGACGTTTTGGAGCGTGAAATTCTCCAGCTCGAGATCGAGCGCCAGGCTCTGACGCGTGAAACTGACGACAAATCCAAAGCCCGGCTCGAAGACATCGAAAAACGTATCGCCGATCTCAACGAAAAATCTTCCGCGATGAAAGCCCAGTGGCAGTCTGAGAAAGACGAGATCCAGAAAATGCGTGAGGGCAAAGAGCAACTCGAACAGGCTAAGCTCGAACTCGAACAAGCTCGCCAGGCTGGCGACCTTAACAAAGCCGCAGAGATCCAGTACGGGCGAATTCCGCAGCTTGAAAAATCGCTTGAAACCGAACAGGCACGTCTCGGCGAACTGCAAAAAGAAGGTGTTTTTCTAAAGGAAGAGGTCGATGAAGAGGACGTTGCCGAGATCGTCGCCAAATGGACGGGCGTTCCGGTCTCGAAAATGCTCGAAGGCGAGATGCAAAAGCTCGTCAATATGGAAGCGGGCCTCCGTAAACGCGTCATCGGCCAGGACGAAGCCCTTGAAGCCGTGGCTAATGCCGTTCGTCGTGCCCGTGCCGGCCTTCAGGATCCGAATCGCCCGGTCGGTTCATTCATTTTCCTCGGACCGACAGGTGTCGGTAAGACCGAGACAGCTAGGGCTCTCGCCGAATTTATGTTCGACGACGAACGTGCGATGGTTCGGCTCGACATGTCCGAGTACATGGAAAAACATGCCGTCGCCCGTATGATCGGAGCTCCTCCGGGATATGTCGGCTATGACGAAGGCGGGCAGTTGACCGAGGCAGTTCGTCGGCGACCTTATTCAGTGATCCTTTTCGACGAGATCGAAAAAGCTCATCCGGACGTTTTTAACGTTTTGCTGCAGATCCTCGACGACGGACGTCTGACCGACAGCAAAGGGCGCGTGGTCGATTTTAAGAACACGGTCCTGATCATGACCTCGAATCTCGGTTCGCGTGAGATCCAGACGGCGGCGGAAAATCCATTGGCCGACCGCGATATCAAGACGGACGTTTTGCAGGTGCTGCGTGATCATTTCAAGCCGGAATTCCTGAATCGTATCGATGACATCGTCGTCTTCGGACAGCTCGGACGCGATCAGATCGCGACTATCATTGACGTGCAGCTTGAGAAACTTCGCAAGAATCTCGAGGAACGCGGCATCACGATCGAACTAGACGACACTGCGAGAGAACTTATTATCGAAGAGGGTTACGATCCGGTTTACGGAGCAAGACCGCTTAGACGTGCGATCCAGAATCTGGTCCAGAACCCACTGGCAGTCAGTCTGCTCAAGGGCGAGATCGCCAGCGGGAATACGGTTCGGGTTTCGGCGGTCGATGGAGCGATGAGGTTTACGCCGGTTGAGACGAGTGCAGAAGCTCGGGCTTAAGGGGCGGAACCGGGAACTGTAGCGACTGGGTTCTTCGCCTCGTCGTTTGCGAACCGAGTCGCTATTGCTCCCGGTTATGACTCGGCCGCTTCCGCAAGATATGCGAAAAGGCTTACAATTGAGTTACACATGTTTGGAAAAAAGAAAATGAACGAGAAAGAAGTGGAAATTGAGGAATTTGACGATCTTAACGGCGAAAAAATACCGGTCTTTGACAAACGCCGGTTCAACGCCGACGGCGAAGCTAAAGCCGATGAAGGCCCGAAAGAACCGGTGAGATCGCCAAAGGAGATCGCCCTCGAAGCAGATCTAAAGGCCGAGATCGAACGCCGTGAGGCCGCCGAATCGAAACTCGTCGGCGTTCAGGCGAAATTTGAGGAGGCAAAAAGCAATCTCGAACGCGAAACCGCCGAGATGCGGACGCGGCTGATGAAAACGCTCGAGGATCGCAGCAAACAGGCCCAGTTCAGCTTTTTAACAACTCTACTCCCGGTACTCGATAACTTAAATCTCGCCGTTTCAGCCAGCGAAAACGATGCTTCGATCGATAACCTTCGCAGCGGCGTTATCGGCACTGCTCGAAGTTTTGAGAGGGCGTTGATCGATGTAGGCGTTGAATCGATTGCGGCAGTTGGAGTCGCTTTCGACCCGGAGGTACATCAGGCGATCGACATGAAGGAAGTCGATGCCGAACTAGATGGAACGATCACTGCGGAATATTCACGCGGATACAAATTTGGCAACCAGCTCTTGAGGCCGGCGAAGGTTCAGGTTGGAAGAGCAGGGGCGGCTTCGGTCGGAGAGTGATTTCCGCTTGAGACTACTGTCGCGTTCGCCCGGAAAAAACTTTCGGGCGAACGCGACAAAGTGTTATTATTTAGGGGTAGGTAACAAGCTTCCTTCCGGCTGCATCCTAGTCTTCAGGTTTTACAGGTTTTATTTATGGCAGACATCGACGCATACAAGGATAAATTCAGCGAAAGCGGGCAGCGGATATTAGAGACAGCTCTGAGCGAATCCAAAAAACGCGATCAAAATTACGTTTCGATCGAGCATATTTTGCACGCGATCGCATTCGAAGAGGACGATCTTTTCTCCTCCACGATGCGCGACCTTTCGGTCGACCCGCGTTCGGTCAAAATGCTGATCGAAAAACGGATGGAAGACGGCCGTCAGCATAGCGGCAAAGGCTTTCGCATCGCTCCGGAAACGACCGAGCTGTTCAAACGGGCGATGGACCGGGCACGTTCTCAAGGCCGGCGGGTGATCGATGGAAGTGACATTTTTTACGTTCTCTCAAATGACGAACGCAGCATCCTGAACGAGGTTTTGCAGAATCTGGGTGTACCTTCGGACGAAGTCGCAACGACCGCACGCACACGAATTCGTAAGAGAGAAAAAGAAGAGGAAAGAACGCGGCAGAAATATGAGTTGCCATCATTCCTTCGCCATTTCGGCGTCTCAATGAACAAGCTTGCCCGACAGGACAAGATCGCCCCGACGATCGGCCGCGAACGCGAGATACTCCAGATGATCGAGATCTTGTCCCATCGCGAAAGGTCCAATTCTCCGATGCTGGTCGGTGAACCCGGTGTCGGCAAAACCGCCGTTGTCGAGGGTCTCGCAAGAATGATCGAGCTCGAGCCGGAAAAGGTTCCGGCGAGACTCAGAGATGCACATATAGTCCAGCTTCAGATGGGCGGTCTCGTGGCCGGAACGATGCTCCGCGGAATGTTCGAGGAGCGGATCAAGGGCATTATCGACGAGGTCAAAGAAAAAGATCACATCATCCTTTTCATTGACGAAGCACACTCGATCATCGGCGCAGGAGCCGCCATGGGAACGACCTCTGACGCGGCAAATATGTTCAAATCGGCTCTCGCCCGGGGCGAACTGCGAATCATCGGAGCGACAACGATCACCGAATATAAAGAGTACATTGCCGACGACGAAGCTCTCGCCCGCCGGTTCCGCCTCGTTAAGGTTGACGAGCCAAGCATTGCCGAGACCAAGGAGATACTTCTCGGCGTTCGTCCGCGTCTCGAAAAGAATTATTCGGTCACGATTTCGGACGAAGCCATCAATATGGCTCTCGAAATGTCACCGAAATACATTCGCAATCTACACTTGCCGGACAAAGCGATCGGCTGGCTCGACACGGCCTCGGTCAAAGTCGAGATCAACGAGCCGACTGAGATGATAGTTCGGCCCGAGCATATTATCGATGTAATTTCGCAGGAATCCCGGATTCCCAAGGACATGATCTACCGAGACACGTCCGATCGTTTTTCCGCAATGGAAGCCGATCTCGCGGGTCGCGTCATCGGCCAGAAAGACGCGGTTCGTGCTGTCGCTGAGCGTTTACGCCTCAACAAAGGCCCGCTGAAGGAGAATCATTACGCACCGGATGGTGTGTTGCTCTTTCTCGGACCGACCGGAGTTGGAAAGACCGAACTTGCCAAGGCGGTCGCCGAATTCATGTTCGGTGACGAAAGCAAAATGGTTCGCATCGACATGAGCGAGTATGGCGACGGAACCGTCGGCATCGAAAAACTCATCGGCATGCCGCGAGGCATCGTCGGTTCGGAACGCGGTGGTTTGCTTACCGAACAGCTTCGCGACAATCCTTACACCGTTTTGCTGCTCGACGAAGTCGAAAAAGCCTCGCCGTATCTGATGAACATCTTTCTCCAGGCTTTTGACGAAGGCTGGATCACAGATGGCCGCGGCAAGAAGGTTTATCTGTCGGATGCTATCGTCATCATGACGTCGAATCTGGGCTCCGAGAACTTTAAGAAGTACGAAAAGCCGCTCGGATTTGGTCAGAAATCGCAGGGCGAGATGAAGAACATTCGTCAGGATGTGATGAAGGCGGCGGAAACTCGCTTTACGCCGGAATTTCGCAACAGAATTGACGAGATCGTCATCTTTTCGCCTCTCGTAATGGACGAAGTTCGCGAGATCGCTAAGCTTTATCTTGCCAAGATCCAGAAGAATATGGAACGTCAGGGAAAGAAGGTCGAGATCACCGAGGCTGCTCTTAACCTGTTGACAGAAAAAGGATTTAGTCCAGCCTATGGGGCTCGTTTCCTAAAGCGTCACATTGACCAGAAAGTCAAGCTTCCGATCACTAACGAATGGAAGATGGCGATCAAGTTTACTGTCGATGCCGTCGATGGTGAGATCACCGTTGTTCCCGGCGAAGTTTTCAGCCTGAACTAAACCCGGATATTATTTCCCGCATCAAAGGCTTCGATGATAGTATTTTCATCGAAGCCTTTTGCTATAACCGCATGAAAAAAAGCTCCATTTCCCTACTGTTCGTTCTGTTCCTAACCGTTATCGCGGTTGGTCAGGATACACGTCTAAAAATAATCGAGCAGCCCCGCCCTGAACTGCCAGTTAAGCACGGCACGCTTGATATTCAGGGCACGATCGTTCTAAGGGTCCAGTTTCTTGAATTTGGTGAAATCGGCGAGGTGCTCCCCGTCAAAGAACTCCCTGCAGGCCTGACGCAAAATGCTATAGCCGCCGCACGGCGGATCAAGTTTGAGCCCGAGAGAAAGGATGGAAAGCCGGTGACGGTCTATCGTGAGGTCCAGTATTCATATAGCTGGAACGGTGGTTGGCTGGATGCCCAGAACAAAAGTAGCGATGCTTCAACGACCGTAAACGATCCGGTGAAAGCCGCCGGGATCATCGCCAAAGCAGTTGAAAATCTGGGCGGTGATCGTTACCTGCAGGTAAAAACACAGGTCGGCAAGGGCAAGTTTAGTGTTCTGAGAGAATCAACGGTCGCGTCTTTTCAGGCGTTTTTCGACGTCATTGTATTTCCTGATAAGGAACGCACCGAGTTCAAAGGCAGCGGTTCGCGGACGGTCCAAGTTAATACCGGTTCGACCGGCTGGATCTTCGATGGCGACCAGGAGCTAATTAAGATCCAGAATGCGGGCCAGATCGACAATTTCAAACAGGGCATTCGCACGAGCCTGGATAACCTGCTTCGCGGCGGTTGGAAGGGTGAGGCCGAACTCGCTTATGTCGGACGACGCCCGGCGACTCTTGGCAAGCGGAATGATGTTGTAAAACTTACCTACAAGGACGGCTTCGCCGTCGAATTCGAGTTTGCAGCCGATGATGGAATGCCACAAAAAGCTGTTTACAAGCGAACGAACGATGACGGAGAAGAGATCAAAGAAGAGGACCGCTATGCTCAATTCATAGATGTGAACGGGATCAAGGCTCCATTTATCATCGACCGGTTCACAAACGGTAAAGCCACATCCCGGATCAATTTCGAGACGATCGATTTCAATAAAACGATCCCGGATTCTATCTTTGCCAAGCCGGCAACGCCGAAAGAGGCAAAAAAAGACATTAAGCTATAAAACAATTCCGCCACTCTTTCGAGCCTGAAAGAGTGGCGGAACAATTTCTCAAAACAACCTTCGCTATTTAACCCAATCTGCAAGGAAAACGTTCGTATCGCCTTCCTTAGCGGAATTACGGTTCGATGCGAACACCAACTTCTTACCATCCGGGGAAAACATCGGAAAACCGTCGAACGTCTCGTTGTAAGTCACACGCTCGATCCCCGTGCCGTCAAGATTGATCAGTGCGAGGTCAAAGTTGCGCTTACGCGGATCGCTCGCGAAGTAATTTGTACAAAAAATTATCTTCTTTCCATCCGGCGTAAAATATGGTGCGAAACTGCCTGCACCGAGATTCGTGACCTGACGCTTATTCGACCCGTCTACGTTCATCACCCAGATCTCGAATGTTGTAGGAACGATCAAATGCCGGGCTAGCAGGCTTTTGTACCGCTCGGTCTCAGCGGCATCTTTTGGAGTAGAACGTCGATAGACAATGGTCTTGCTGTCCGGCGAGAAAAATGCGCCGCCGTCGTAGCCGACCGCATCAGTAAGACGCTTAACATTCTTTCCGTCAAGGTCCATTGAATAGAGGTCAAGATCGCCGTCCCGTTCGCTGGTGAAGATTATCTTCTTACCATCGGGCGAGATCGTCGCTTCGGCGTCGTAGCCGGGTGTATTCGTCAGTTTCTTTATATCCTTTCCGTCGGGTGTTGAGGTGTAGATATCGTAATCGGAATAGACCGCCCAGACATATCCCTGCGTAAAATCCGGATTTGGCGGACATTCCTTTGCTCCGCCGTGGGTCGACGCATACAGAACGCGTTTGCCGCCTTTAAAAAAGTACGAGCATGTCGTCCGCCCCTCGCCGTTCGAAACCTGCTTCACATTCGAGCCGTCGATATTCATGCGGTAGATCCGGTCGCATGCATGGCCGTCGCGCTTTGACTGAAAGATCAATTGCTTTCCATCAGATGAGAAGTAGGCTTCGGCATTCTCGCCGCCGAAAGTCAATTGTTTGATGTTCTTCAGACGCCTCTCTCCGTCGAAGGCGAGAGGCTTCTGCTGCGCAAATGAGGTTGACAATAGGGTTATAATTACGACAACAGCAAAATACAACTTTTTCATATTTTCGATTATATTATCAAGACGCCAGTTTTGCGTATCCGACTATAGCGGTTTTTGGTAAGAATGGGTTAGAGACAACTTTAAGCGCTCGCAAGTTTTGCAGGTTTATTCGGTATATGAACTTTGAGACAAATAAAGATGTACTTGATTGGTACGAGCGGCAGGAACGGTCGCTAACTCCCGAATTTATCAACGCTATTCCGTGGAATGAAGTCAAAGACCATTCGCTCGACGAAAGATTTGTGCCCGTTCTTCTTTATATGCGGGACGTCGAAACGCTCACTGACATGTATCATCGAGAGTTACTTCGAACGCCGACCGGCAAAGATCCCCATATCAGCAAATTCATGGAACGCTGGGGAATCGAGGAGATCACGCACGGTGAAGTCCTGAACAGATTCCTTAACGAGGCCGGCTACGAAACCGATCACAACTGGCAGGAGCAGGTCCGCCGCGATGTTTCAGCGAGTTATAACGCGACCGCCTATTTGATGACAATAATCACGAATCTGGTAGGGAAAAAGTTTACGGCAACGCACATGGCCTTTGGTACGATCCATGAACTGGAAGCTGCTCAGGGCTATCGAAGACTAATTGCGTTGGCAGATCATCCTATTTTGACGCACATCGTAAACGGCATCGTCCGAGAAGAAGCGATCCACGCTCAATTCTACCGGAGCGTCGCCCGTATCGAACTGCGGAAAAATGAGTTTTCTCAGAAAATGGCTCGCTGGATAATCGATAGGTTCTGGGCTCCGGTTGGGCAGGGCTCGCTTGCGAAAAGCCGAACGAAATATACAATCGAGACATTATTCGGCTGCGAGGATGCCATCGAGGGCCTCGACAAGACCGTAACCCAACGTGTCCGCGGCCTGCCCGGCTTTGACGGCATTACAAAAATAACGGATGTGATCGCAGACATGGCAGAAAAGCCGAAGATGAAAATGGAGACGGCTTGATGGCGAGCGGAATTTATTAGGCCAACCCTCGATAATATTCAACACCACCGCTAAACTCGACCGCGACCTTACCGTGAGATTCGGCGTAGTCTAGATGTGCGATCGCCTCAGAGATCGCAAGGAAGCGATGCACATCATGATCGAACGATGAAGGGAATAGCTGCCGTGCAACTTCGAAAGCCGTCGTCCCACTGCCTTTCGCCAGAGCGATGACGCGGTTTTGCCTTTCATCTATCGCTCGCACATAGCGGTGAAAGATCTCCTCGAAATCGGTAACAGGCTCACCGTGCCCGCCATAAGCTAATGTCGGTGCAAGGCTCCTTAGCCTCGCGAGACTTACAAGGTACTCGGCAAGCGATCTGAACCTCTTGCCGGGATCTACCGGATCAGGCGCCAGCATCGGATTTGGTGTAATTCTCTTGAGAACGCAGTCGCCGCATATTAGAGTTCGGTTTGCTTCGCGATGAAAGGAGCACGATCCTGGCGTATGGCCCGGCGTATGAAGTACGCGTAAAGACCCGTTCTCAAACTCAAGTTCCATCTCATCTCGCAAAGAACTGAATTCACCGTCCTCCAGTGAATCTGTCAACAAACTCACTTCTTCATAAAGCTGGTGCATGTCTAAAACCACGCTGTCCGGAACACCAGAGCGAAGTAGGAGCTGCCGATGTTCATCGTTCGCAAGCCTGCCAAAAAGATGGCCGGTCTCCCAATCATGGATCAACACTTCCGCATTTTTCGCTTCATCTCGAACCTGTTTTGCCAGTCCGCAATGATCTTCGTGTGCATGGGTTAGAACGATACGCTTGATGTCAGAAAATTGGAGTCCGTTCGCCGACAGCTGCTGGCGAAGTGACGCCGCTGCCTCTCTGGTTTTCGGGCCTATATCTATTAGCGTGATCGGATCTTCCTTTATGAGGTAGACATTCACATCGCCAACATAGAATGGGGTCGGAATTGATAGTTGTACGATGTTCATAAATAACGTTGACGCGAATCCTTATCTTAGCAAATCGAGTCCTTTTGCTACGCGAACTAAGGCAGCTTTTGGGGTGAATTCAGTAGGAAAAGATCCATGGATTTAGCCTGATAACAATTTTTAATTGGTAAACCCAATTTCATAACCTTAGAAAATGTAAAATTGCTGTGTTTTTGCTTGCCTTAATCCTAAATTTGGGTTACAAAATTCAAAGCAATTCAATTCTGTTTAAATATCTGTCGGATAAATACCTTAGGTTTTCTTTAGCTATCAAAATTCGCGCGAAAACGCTTAGAAACGTTTCCAGGCCCCGAATGGATTTCCGGGTACGCGAGTGGTATCGACAGGACAGTGCTTTCCAACGTATCCAAGGAGAACGAAAAATGAAATTTATTTTTACTGAAGTGCCCGCCAGGGCCGCAAAGCTGGCAATGTTCCTGATAGTGCTGATGAGCCTCGCGGGCGCTGCGATCGCACAGTCACAAGCCGCAGCAGCCGACCTTAGCGGCACGGTAACGGACCCGACTGGAGCCGTTGTCGCAGGAGCAACCGTTTCCGCAAAAGGTGTCGGAACCGGCATAAACCGCACGGTTACCAGCGATGCCGAGGGGAATTTCAAATTCATCAGCCTGCCTCCGGGCGACTATGAAGTCACCGCTGATGCTAAGAATTTCAAGAAGAGCGTTCTCTCGGGCATCAAACTCACCGTCGGCCAGACCGCTCAGCTTACTATCAAGCTCGAGATTGGTGCTGAAGGCGCCGTTGTCAACGTAACGGGCGACGATGTTCAGCTCATCGAAACAACCAAAACGAACATCTCAACCACGATCGAGCAGGTCCGCATCAATAGCCTGCCGATCAACGAAAGAAGTGCGACCGGATTTGCCTTGACAATATCGACCGTTGGACGTGACAACGGTCGACCGGTGGGCCCTGCACCTACATCAGGACTCAACATCGGCGGCCAGCGTGGACGTTCGACTCTCGTTCAGGTGGATGGAGCGGATTTTACCGATAACTCGATCAATGCCGCCCGCTCGACCGTTTCGCAGGAAGCTGTGCAGGAATATCAGGTGACGACCAACTCGTACATGCCGGAATTCGGCCGTGCGACCGGCGGTATAGTTAACGTCGTGACCAAGCGTGGTACGGACAACTTCAACGGAAATATGTTCGGCTTCATTCGCCACAAGAGTATTCAGTCGCGAAACGCCTTCGCTCCGATCATTGACGGTGACCCCAACAAAAAACCCGGCTATACCCGTGCCCAGTACGGTATGACCCTCGGCGGACCGATCAAAAAAGACAAAACATTCTTTTTCGGCTCGTTCGAACAGCGTCGTCGTCAGGAATCAGGATTTTTTACCGGTGACATCATCGGCGGAGCAACGTCGAGCGTTACGATCCCGGTAATCGCGGGCCTCAATCCGACCGCCCGTACCTTTACCGGTTTGACGGCCGCTCAGGCAACTTATGTAAACACTCTGCTCGGTGCAGGAACCGCCGCAGCCGTATGTACGGCTCGTACCTATGCTTTCTTTGCATCCAGCGGCACACAGACGGCACTGAACGGCACGAATACGCTGTTCAGCCCGAATGACGGCAGCGGCTGCCCGGCGATATCACCGATCCTGCCGAGCGCAAGCCCGATCGGCCCGCGATTCATTCTTTCCGGAGCTCCGGTTCCGCTGACGCGTCGTTCGGATGGCCAATATGTTGCGTTCCGTCCGCTCAATGAGCTCGCACGAATTTACCCGATCGCGGACGCTACTACATACTTTTCGTTCCGCGTGGATCATACATTCAACTCGAATAATCAATTCAGTGTTCGATTTGGTTACAACCCAAGCAAAATCAACGGTATCCAGGACGAATCGCAGAACCAGACACTGGGCCAGAACGATTATTCACGAACGGGCATCCAGGACCTGAAAGATACGTCCTTCGGCACGTCGCTCACGAGCATTCTGCCGCGTAATATGGTCAACGAGATCTATTACAACTTCGGCCGCCGCAAAGCGAAATTTGATTCGCAGGTTCCGAGCGTTGCTCACCAGATCGCAGGTACCGGCTTTATCGGATCGAATCCATTCTCGCCGGTCGACCGCCTTGAGAATCGCCACCAGCTTCGCGACAATTTGAGCTGGGTCAAGGGCGATCATACGATGAAATTCGGCGTCGACCTTAACTCGGTCAGCGGAAACGCAAGCTTTGAGTTGAACTTCCCTGCCCTTTTCAATTTCAGCCAGCAGTCCTGCAGTTCACTTATCACTGGCTGCACGGGTCCGGCTTTCACGGCGATCCAGACCTATGGACTGGGCTTCCCGAGCGTTTTCATTCAGGGCTTTGGCGAACCGAACAGTACGCTCAAAAATAAGCCAATTGCCTTCTTTGGACAGGACACCTGGAAGATCAACAAACGCTTCACGCTTAACTTTGGCGTCCGTTACGACTATGAGTTTACTGAAGAGTTTGCCCCTTCATCCTTCCGCGACCCGCTGACGGGTATTACGTTGAGCGCATCGGACGTGCAAACCGCCCAGGATGCGTTGAACGTTACGCAGGGCTTCCCGCGTGATAAAAACAACATTGCTCCGCGACTCGGTTTTGCATGGGATCTAGCCGGCGACGGTAAAACAGTGATAAGAGCAGCGGTTGGACGCTTCTTCGATCACCCGCTTCTCGTTGTTTCTTTCAACTCGAATATCGCTGACGGCTCACAGCAGCAGCAGGCGACCCTTTTGCCGATCGGCGGCCCTTCGCCAACTGGTCTGTTCAATGCCTTCCAGGTTTTCCATGGAACTATCTGCGGTGTTGGCGGTTCAAGCTCGGCTATCTGCGGATCAGCAGTAACGCCGGGGATCGCGGCAAGCTCGCAGTATCAGTTTGGATACCAGCGGTTCAATTCGGCTAACTTCACCGGTTTCGGCCCGATCCTTCCGTTCACGCTGCACGTTTCGAAGGATTTCCAATATCCGGATGCCATGCAGGCAAACCTGTCGGTCGAACGCATGATCGGTAAGAACATGTCGCTCTCGGCCAGCTATATCGCGGTAAACGCAAAACATCTCGGCCACCCGCAAGATGTCAACACGGTAAATCTGACGTCTCTTGTAGACAACTTCAGGCGCTACACCGCAAATAACCCACAAGCATGCGGAGCAGTAGCCTGCGGCCCCACAGGACGTGCCCCGACAAGCCTCAGCGAAGCCGCGTTCTTCTCGATGCCGACAACCAGCAATGCACTTTACACGGTGGTGGTACCGGGCTTCATCGCTGTGAACAACACGACCGGGCAAAAAATAGTCAGCCCGATCGCTGCTGATTTCTTCCGTAAACTTGGACCTAACTACTTCTTCGTGCAGGCTCTTACCGGCCTCAATAAGACAACCTTTGACTCATTGTTATCCGGCACCTTACGTGCACCCGGCCCGATCAACCCGTATGCGGATGTGAACGCACAGATGTCGGACGGTAACTCGTACTACAACGCCTTGAACCTCGAACTGAAAAAACGCTTCTCAAACAGCGTTCAGTTCTTTGCGACCTATACTTGGTCACATTCGATCGATGATTCGTCTGACCTTCAGACGCTTCTGAAACCACAGGACAACCTGAACTTCCGTGCTGAAAAATCGGATTCGTTGTTTGACCAGCGACACCGTTTCGTTTTCAGCGGCGTGCTCGGCTCGCCGGATTCCTGGAAATCAGGCAGCGGACTGCAGAAGTTCATGTCCGGATTCACTTTCTCTCCGATCGTTGAGATCAGCTCGGGCCGTCCGTTCAACATTCTTGCAGTTGGCGATAACAATGGTGACTTCCAGAGCACGAATGAACGTCCTTCGGTTCGCTCGGATGGATCGCTCTGTGCTACCGGCGTCGATACGAACTGCTTCCAGGGGATCTTCCCACTGAGTGGCAATCTGGGACGTAATATGGGTATGACCCATAGTTATGTCTCGCTTGATGCTCGTCTTACTCGCCGGATCGACATTGGTGAGAGGTTCAAGATCGACCTGATCGCCGAAGGCTTTAATCTTTTCAACCGATTCAACGAAGCCGCCGGCAATCCGTTCTATCAGGTTGTGAACTCATTCGGCCAGCGGTCAGGCGGCAAGTACTACAGCCAGCCAACGTCGGCATTTGATCCGAGACAGTTCCAGTTTGGTGCCAAGATCACCTTCTAAGGCTATCCTGGAACACGTAACTAAAGCCGGATGGTTTAGCCATCCGGCTTTTTTATTGGATAATGTATCGATGTCGTCGCTCTCGCAGAATATAAAACAGAAGGCCGCATTGATCGGATTTTCCGGGGTTGGGATCGTCCGGGCCGACGCGCTGGATGACGAAGCAAAGCATTTCCGCGAATGGCTCGCGAATGGCTATCACGGCACGATGGCATGGCTCGAACGCGAACCTGAGAAGCGCAGCGACCCGCGGATTCTTTTTCCCGGGGCCAGATCCGTCATCGTCCTGATGCTGAATTACTACACTGATCACGAACATGCCGATGACCCCGAACGCGGTAAGATCTCCCGTTACGCTTGGGGCGACGATTACCACGATGTGATGCGGGAAAAGTTAAACGAGCTTCTCGTCTGGATAAAAACCGAAGTTCCCGAAGCCGAAGGTAAGGTATGCGTCGACACAGCTCCGATGATGGATAAGGCTTGGGCCGTCCGTGCCGGACTCGGTTGGCTTGGAAAACATTCAAATCTGATCACGACAGAAGTCGGCTCCTGGGTATTCATAGGCGAGATCATTCTTAACGTCGAGCTCGAATACGATTCCGAGGTCGTCGCGGATCACTGCGGCAGTTGCAGCGCCTGCCTCGACGCGTGTCCGACAAATGCGATCGTCGAGCCGTATGTGGTCGATGCCCGCAAATGCATTTCGTACGCAACGATCGAACTCCGCGACGAAAATTTGCCCGCAGAAATATCAGAAAATCTCGAAGGCTGGTTCTACGGTTGCGACATCTGTCAGGACGTGTGCCCGTGGAATCGTTTCGAGAAGGCAACCGAAGAAACCCGGTTCGAACCACGAAAGGGCGAGAGTTCGTTGAATATTGACGGTATCATCTCTATGACAAACGACGAATATATCGAAAGATTTCGCCGCTCGGCTATAAAACGGGCGAAAATCGGCGGTCTCAAGCGTAATGCAAGCGCTCTAAAATAGTACGTTCTAGTGATAGACAAAATGAGATCAAACAAGTCATATCTGGTAACAATATTATTGAGTACGGTATCGACTCTCCTTCTGATCGGCAACGGCACCGCTCAGAGTTCGCCATCGGCCGCTGCGGCTAAGGAGTATAAACGTCTTGTGAATCTGCAGACAGCCTTGGTTAAGATCCCGATGGCTAGGCAGGACAAGGAGCCACACCGGTCTTTTCTCAAACGGAACGACAGAGACATCGTTTACAGCGATCCTGCGGGTGAATGGTATGTCCGCTCAAGGCGATTTTGGGATCTTGCTGCCAAGTATCGCGAACTTCCCATCGCAGACAAGATCGCGTGGAGCGCTGCGGAGAATCAACTGCCGGGCGAATGTGAGGGCTATGTCCCGTGTTACCTCTCGGTGATCCGAATCACCTATGGCGAGTATCTGACACGCTTTCCTAAAGGAGCGTACAGAAAACGCGCGATGCAGGAAATGACAATTTCTTTTACCCGCATTGCTGATGATGCCGCTTCTACTAAAAGAAACTACGACGGGCCGACCGAAAGCGGCGACCAGGCAGAATTTCTAAAAGCAGTTCGCGAACTTCGGAACATCCTCACCAAGGTTCCCAAACCTGATGCCGCAAAAGCTCTTTCTAAGCTAAAGCTGCTCGAAGGCTCTTACAGATAGCCCGAAAACGCGGAGTTTCTTGTATCATTAGATAATGCTACGCGATGCTCACAACCGGACAATCCGTGATCTGCGAATATCGCTGACCGATCGCTGTAATTTCCGCTGTTTCTACTGCCTGCCCAACGGCGAGCCGCCGCTCGCCCGAAAAGACACGATCCTGACATTCGAGGAGATCGCCTATCTCGCTGACATCTTTGTCGGACTCGGCATCGAGAAGATCCGTCTGACGGGCGGTGAGCCCTTGATCAGAAAAGACGTTCCGAAACTCGTCGAAAAGCTCGCAACCCTAAAACCACGGCTTCATGATCTCGCTCTGACCACCAACGGCTTCGATTTCCCGCGTCACGCAAAATCTCTAAAAGACGCCGGCCTCGACCGCGTCACGCTCAGCCTTGACAGCCTCGACCGCGAGAAATTTGTCGACATCACCGGCGTAGATGCCCTCGACAAAGTCTACGCATCGATCGAAGCGGCAAAAGAATTTGGTTTTGAGCCGGTGAAGGTCAATGCATGTATCGTTCGCGGCCGTAACGATGACGAGCTGGTCGATTTCGCCCGATTCGCCCGCGAGACCGATGTGAGTTTCAGATTTATCGAGTTCATGCCGCTCGACAGCGGTCACGAATGGAGCCGCGAGATGGTGGTTTCGGGCAAGGAAATTCATGCCGCCATTAACGACGCCTATCCGCTCAAACTAAAGGAAACCTCACGCGGCAGCGAAACGTCGTGGAAATACTCATTTGCCGACGGTTCACCCGGCGAGATCGGCATCATCGCTCCGGTCACCGAAATGTTCTGCGGCGCCTGCTCCCGCATCCGCCTAACCGCCGACGGCCAGATCCGCACGTGTCTGTTTTCAACGACCGAGCACAACCTACGTGATTTACTCCGCAGCGGAGCCAGCCGCGAAGAGATAGTCCAGTTCATCGAGGACGTCGTCATGAAAAAAGAACCGCGTCACTACATCAATGACGCGGAGTTCAAGCCTGCGAGTAGGACGATGAGTTTTATCGGGGGCTAGCCTTAGCTTTGTTTCCTTCCCATCATATCTAGCCCAACTGCCGCGACGAGGATCGAGCCCTTGATGATGTCCTGCATAAAATCGCGGACATTGAGCAGGGACATTCCGTTGTCGAGGCTCGCCATGATCAATGCTCCGAGGCAGGCTCCGAAGATGGTGCCGCGGCCGCCCATCAGGCTCGCTCCGCCGATGACGCAGGCGGCGATGGCGTCGAGTTCCTTGAGAACGCCGGCGTCCGGTGCGGCACTGCCAACGCGGGCCGTGAAGATGAGCGAAGCAACGCCGGTTAAAGCCCCGAGAAGAGCGTAGACCTTCAAGATATTGCGTTTGTTATTGATGCCGGAGAGCCGGGCTGCATCCGCGTTTCCGCCGATCGCATAGAGATAGCGGCCAAATGTCGTGGAGTTTGTTAGGAACGCTCCAAAAAGAGCGACGATGACCAGGATCAAGACCGGGATCGGTACGCCTTGATAAGCGTTCATCACGATAATGAACGCGATGATGCCGCCGATCGGAATGATCGATTTGAGTAATTCGCCAGTGTAATTAGCTTCGCCGAGCCCGTAATCTTTGACCGAGCGGGCATTTCGATAGGCCATGAATAGGACAAATGCAATGGCCACTGCTGCGAGAATCCAGCCGAAGGTCATCGGCAGATTTTCATTGCCTATCGCCTTAAAAGTCTCGTTCGATATCGGAATAGTGTTCCCGCCGAGCAGCCATTTCACCGCTCCCCGCCACGCTAAGAGGCCTCCGAGCGTGACAATAAAAGCCGGAATATTCAGGTACGCCGTCAAGGCTCCGTGAAAGATCCCGATCGCAACACCAACGGTTATCGACGCAATGATCGCTACCGGCAGTCCGTATTCCATTACCGTCACAGCGTAGGCCGCGATGCCGCCGGCGAAGCCAAGCACCGAACCGACCGATAGATCGATGTTCCCCGAAACGATCAGCATGAGCATGCCGACCGCGAGTATCGCGGTAACAGACATCTGCGTCATCAGGTTTGAAAGATTCCTCGGCGTAAGAAAGATCGAGTCGGTCGCATAGTGAAAATACGCCCAGATCATGCCGAGAACGGCGATCATTATGTACGCTCTGAGCGTGGTAGCATTAAATCGTGAAGTTTTCGGTTCGTCCATTTTGTTTAATGATTGCCGGTCGCTGCCGCCATAACTTTTTCAGGAGTCGCTTCGTCGCGGGTAAATTCGCCGGTCACTTTGCCCTCATGCAGCACGATCACGCGATCGGATAGGCCGAGCACCTCGGGAAGTTCCGACGAGACGAGTACGATCGCGAGACCGGTTTTGGCGAGCTTATTGATCTCAGCGTAGATTTCCTGTTTCGCTCCGACATCAATGCCGCGGGTTGGCTCGTCGAGGAAAAGCACCTTCGGATTGGTCAGGAGCCATTTGCCGAGCACGACCTTTTGCTGATTGCCGCCCGAGAGTGTGCCAGTGACGGTAAGCGGTGAATTCGCTTTGATATGCAGCGACTGCATAGGGCCTTTCGCCGCCTTGGTTTCGCGGGTTCGGTTCGTTACAAATTTGCCTGAGATCGACCGCAGCCCCGCGAGCGTCATGTTATCGAGAATTGTCTGGTCGAGGATCAGGCCGAAACGTTTGCGATCCTCGGTAACAAACCCGACGCCTTTCGCGATCGCATCGCCCGGCGAATCGATCGTACTCGGTTTACCCTCGATCTCGATCTCACGGCTGAGCTGTCCCTGCCACGCTCCGAAGATCGACATCAGCAGCTCAGTTCGTCCTGCTCCCATCAGCCCCGCGATGCCGAGAACCTCGCCCTTTCGAACGTGGAAGGAAACGCCGTCAACCAACTTCTTGCCCGGAATATCTGGCGAATAAGTTGTCAAATTCTTGATACTGAGCGCAACCTCACCGTAATTGTGATCAGGCGTCGGAAAAATATCCCCGACCTCACGCCCGACCATCGCCGCGATGACGCCATTCTTGTCGATCTCAGCCGCGGTATGCGTCGAGACGGTCTTGCCATCGCGCAAGACCGTGATCCGGTCGCTCATTTCAAATACTTCATCGAGCTTGTGCGAAATGTAGATCATTCCGACGCCGCGAGCTAGCAGGTCTCTGAGAATACCGAAGAGCGTTTTTACTTCCGACTCGGTCAATGCTGCGGTCGGTTCATCGAGCACTAAGATCTTGGCGTCCTGCGACAAAGCTTTCGCGATCTCGACAAGCTGCTGCTGGCCAATGCCGAGACTCCCGACCTTTACCCGCGGATCGATCGGAAGCCGCAGCTCGCGGAGCAGATTTGAGGCTTTGTGATAAAGTTCGGACCAATTGATAACGCCGAATCGTGACGGTTCCTTGCCCAGAAAGATGTTCTCGCCGACCGTTAATTCTTTAACGAGCGAGAGTTCCTGAAAGATGATCGCGATGCCCGCCGCTTCCGAATCGCGGATCCCTTTGAAATGCCGCGGCTGATCCTCAACCAGAATATCGCCCTCGAACGTGCCCTCCGGATAAACACCCGATAGAACTTTCATCAGCGTTGATTTTCCCGCACCGTTCTCGCCAACGAGCGAGTGAAATTCCCCGGCCTCAAGCGTAAAACTCACGCCATCGAGCGCACGGACACCCGGGAATTCCTTGACGATGTTTTTCATCTCAAGCAGCGGCATAATTATCGTTTCTCGTCTAAAAAAAAGCTTGTGGTGACTATAATTTAGCACATTTATGGTCAGGAAATATATGCCTGGGCCATTGCCCTTCGGATCTCGTCATTCTGCATGAACCAGTACCAAACTTTGCCGCTTCGCAGGTTTTCGATGCTTAGCAGAGTAATGCCGAGGTCGATGCCTAAAACATCTTTGTCAACCCAGCCATTGTGCGGGTTAAAGGCATCGACGAAACCATATTTTCCGTAAATATCCTTACCGTAAACGGCCTTCATTTCTTTCAAAGCAGGCAGTGTGATGTCCGGTGTGAACATCAGCGAACCCGCCGCCGCACACGGCACCACCGAGCCGTCGGTGTCGGGATGACGCGGCGGTCCGCCCCACGCGGTGTAGCCCTTCTTGAAGTCCGACGCCGTCATTCCCCACATATTCGGGCCGTATTTTGGAAATTCTTTGCTCAGGTCTTTAATAAAAAACTCGTGTTGGGCCCGCGTTGCCTGCACCGAATTTTCAAAATAATCCACAAAAGGCGTCCGTTTCTCGCGTTTGCCGCGAAAATCTACCCAGGCATGCGAGAACTGATGTATGAAAAGCGGTGATACCGCTGCGAGATATCGATAATTCCCGTATTCCTGCCACGTTCGCTCACGCGCGTACCAAGCCTGCGCCGGGATCGGTTTCGTTTTTGACCCGATCGCCAATAAATAAAGCGAGGAATCCTCGCTATAATCTCGCCAACGGCTTTGTATCCAGCCCGACTCCGGCCGCCAACCGTGAGAAAGCAAATAGGGATCACCGTTCAGCATCCATTGAAAATCCACCCGGTCATAGATCTTGTCCGCAAGAGCAACGATCTCCTTGTCCTCTGCAAAACACTTGCGGGCCGTCAGCACGCCGCCCAGCAAAAGTGCCGTATCTATCGACGAAACCTCGGTTCGCCAACGTCGCTCGCCCGTTTTCTGATCGACAAAATGATAGAACCAGCCATTCTTGTTCTCCTGTCTATTGGCAAAAAAATCGAGCGTGTTCCGCGTGCGTTCCATCGCCTGATCCTTCGTCACCCAGCCGCGATCCGCGGCGATGCAGTAACCGCTGAGAGCAAACCCCGTTGCCGCGATCGTCGCGACATTATAATGGCTCGTACCTTCAGCCGGCGGCGTGCCGTCGGTTCGCGTTCGGTCAAGAGTGAGGCCGGTCTTGGGGTCGGAATGATCCCAGAAATACTGAAACGTCCGCTTTTGCAGATCTTCGAGGAAAGCTTCGTCTTCCTTACTGACCGGTGCGGTCGGTATCGGTGCAGCCGGTGCCGGAGCGACAGTCTCGTTATCGCTCGCCGCGACCCCCGCAGGCTTTGCTGATATCTTGTCCACGACAGAGAATGTCGTCTGCAGATTGTTTTCGCTGCTCGTTCCGACATAAACGATAAATTCGCCCGGCTCGAGCACTGGTTTTAGATCCCGGCCCAGGAATTCAAGCTCTTTCTTGCCGAGCGTGAATTCGACGATCTGTTTCTGCCCGGCCTTTAAGTTGATCCGCTTAAAGCCTTTCAGCTCCTTGATCGGACGTGTCACGCTCGCCGCGACGTCGCTGATGTAAAGCTGGACGACCTCGTCGCCATCCATCTTGCCCGTGTTTTCGACCTCGACACTGGCTTTGACGGCACCGTTCGGCAGAATTTCCGGTTTATCAACCCGCAGATCGCGGTAGCGAAACGTCGTATAGCTCAGTCCATAACCAAACGGATACAGCGGCGTGTTCGGGATATCGAGGTATTTCGAAGTGTATTTATTCTCGGCCTGGAAAGGACGGCCCGTGCGTTTCTGGTTGTAGAATAGCGGGATCTGGCCAACCGAACGCGGAAATGTTACCGGCAGTTTTCCACCCGGATTCGAATCGCCGAACAACGTGTCAATTATCGCGGGGCCAGCCATCGTTCCCGGGAACCACGCCTCGAGGATCGCGGGCGAATTTTCTGCAAGCCAATTTATAGTCAACGGACGCCCGTTGATCAGGACGACTGCGTAGGGTTTGCCTGTCGCATGAACGGCCTTGATCAGATCGAGCTGTTTGCCCGGCAGATCGATGTTACTCCGCGACGAAGCCTCACCGCTCATCGCTCCGGATTCGCCGACAACGAGAATGCTAAAATCCGAATCTTTCGCCGCATCAACGGCTTTCGAGAAACCTGTATCGGTCTCACATTTCGGATCGCAGCCCGGCTCGTAGCGTAATTTTTTGTTCGGGAATTTAGCCTTGAATGCCTCGACAACCGAGATCGGATCCTGAGCCCGCCCGTCGCCTGCCCAATTGCTGTTCATCTCAGCTTTGTCGTTTGCGAGCGAACCGATGATCGCGACCTTTTCGACGTTCTTATTGATCGGCAGCGTTTTGTTCTCGTTTCTCAGCAGTACGAATGAACGCTCAGCGGCGCGTTTGGCGGCGTCAAGATTCGCCTGTTTGAAAACCTCGCGTTTTTCGAGTTCTTCGCTTGCAAAGGGATTGTCGAAAAGCCCGAGACGGAACTTAACCCGCAGAATGTTCCGCACAGAATTATCGATCGTCGCCATCGAGATCTTTTTGTCTTTGAGCAGTTTTTCGCCGTGCTTGTTGTACAGCTTGCTGACCATTTCCATGTCGGTTCCAGCGTTGAGGGCGTACATTGCTGCGTCAGCTTCGTCCTTAGCAAGGCCGTGGAACATCAACTCCATCACCGCCGTGTAATCGCTGACGACGAGGCCGTCGAATTTCCATTCGTCTCGCAGGATCTTCTTAAGCACAAACGGATTCGCCGTTGCCGGAATGCCGTCAATGTCATTGAACGAGGTCATGAACGAACCGACGCCGGCATCAACAGCTGATTTGAATGGCGGAAAATACGTCTCTCGAAGCGAGCGTTCCGAGAGGTCCGTGGTGTTGTAATCACGGCCGCCCTGGGCTGCTCCGTAGCCTACCCAATGCTTTGCCGTCGCGAGTATTTTATTATTCGCACTGTAATCTGTTCCCTGAAAGCCGCGAACGCGGGCAGCCGCGACGAGCGAGCCAAGAAAAACATCCTCGCCCGCACCTTCGATTATCCTGCCCCAACGCGGATCGTGGGCAATATCGACCATCGGGGCAAACGTCCAGTGAACTCCGGCTGCCCGCGATTCTGCCGCCGCGATCGAAGCACTCTGCTCCATCAGCGCCAGATCCCAGCTCGCTGTTTCACCGAGCGGCACAGGAAATATCGTGCGATAGCCGTGAATAACGTCAAAGCCCAACAGGATCGGGATCTTGAGCCGCGATTCGAGTGCAGCTCGCTGCAGTTCGTTCGTCATCGCTGCGCCGCGAACGTTGAGCGTCGAACCGAGCAGACCCTTTCGTGCCATTTCCAGATGTTCGGGGCGGAATTTGCCGTTGGCCTCGCCGTCGAGCTGCTGGAGTTGGCCGAGTTTTTCGGCGAGCGTCATCTTTGCAATGAGCTGATTTATCCGCCGCTCGACCTCCGGGCCGCTTCGCTGAGCAAGCGAGAACGACGTGAGCATTAGCAGAACTGCGAAACCTGAAATTAAACGTTTTATAGAAGATCGCATGATTATTTAGGGAATAAGTATCTCAGCCAGCACAGGCAGATGGTCTGACGCCCACAGCCCGTCCCAGCGGTCAGAAAGTGCTGCGTGCTCAAAAACCTTAATGCCGTCGCGAACAAAAATGTAGTCGATGGTGCGGCCGGGCTCGAGTTCCTTAAAGGCGTTGAAGGTCGAATTGCCGCCAAAATGCCCGTTGATGCTGGCGTAGCGCGTGTCCGCGACCTTGATCACCGACGTTCCCGCCATGATCGTTTTATATGCGCCGCTGTCTTGCGTCACGTTAAAATCGCCGGTCACGACGAACGGCCCCTTGCCGTGGATCTCGCCCGCCTTTTTCAGAATAAGCGACGAGCTCTCGGCCCTCGCTTTTTCACCTACGTGATCAAAATGGGTGTTGAAATGTACGAATGTCTTGCCTGAAACACGGTCTTTGAACTTCGCCCACGTTACAATGCGCGGTAAAGCAGCGTCCCAGCCCTTCTCTCCGACCTTGCCGGTCTCGTTGAGCCAGAATGTATCGGTTTGGATGAGCTGAAACCGTAATTTCTTATAAAGGATCGCCGAATATTCGCCGCTTTCCTTGCCATCCGTTCGGCCGACACCGCACCAGGCAAGATCGGGCAGCAGCTTTTCGAGATCACGCAACTGCGACAGCAACGCTTCCTGTACGCCGACGAGGTCAGCCTTGTGAAAGCGAATGACATCCGCAACCTTCTGCTTACGGTTCGGCCACGCGTTGACGCCGTCGCGGGGTTCGTCGTAGCGGATGTTGAAGGTCATTACCCGCAGGCTTCCCTTTGGAGCTTGAGCCGCGGCACTATCGGTTATGAACGCCGCCGCGATGAGCAGAAACAGAACCGAGTACAACTGCCGAAATTTGAGGGGTTTTAGCATTTGAACCTAAAGAAAAGCTCGATAAAAAAGGCGTGGAAAGTAACCACGATCCACGCCCATTCCAGTTTTCATAAACTAGCTCAGCTAGAAGCTGAATCTCGCCTGAAATTCTCCAACCCGACCGGCCAAAGCCGCCGTCGGAACACCAAACTGAGCGTTATCCGCACGCGTGCTGTTCGTATTGTAGTTGAAGCTCGCGAAGTTCAGGTTGTTCAAAAGGTTAAAGAAGTTGAAACGAATGTCGAGTTTCGCTCTCTCGCCGAGGATGCTGTTGACAGCAGCCAGGCTCGAGATGTTAAAGCTCTTTGCGATCGACATATCGACGTTAAAGTAACGCGGCCCGCGGAACACGTTTCGGCCAATTCCCGGACGGTTATCCGCCGGGTTCGTGCCGTTTACTGTCGTCAGAAAGTAACGGCTGCATCCGGCCGGCGTCGTTGTAATATTATTACAAGCCGCTCCGGGAATGAGGCCGCCCGGGAACTGTCCACCGGCTTCGAAATCGGAGTTCGAATTACCGAGTGGTGCCGTTCCAAACCATTGACGCGGACGGATCACACCGATCGAGGTCGTTTCAGTTGACAGACGAATACCGCCGTTGATGACCGGAGTCCACGGGAAACCACCGCGCCACGTTACGATCGGGCTAAACGACCAGCCTGAAAGCAGATCGCCGAAAATATCCTTGCGACCTTTGAAGAACGACGGCTCCCACGTACCCGACGCGTTGAAATAATGGGTCACGTCAAAGTCTGACGGCCCTTTCTCCTCACCGTTGTCGTAAGAGTAGGTCTGGTTCGTACAAGCACACGGAGCTTCGACCGAGACGGTATCAAGACTCTTCGAGAACTTGTAATTGATGTTCACGTTGAACGACTTGCTGAAATTACGCCGCAGTCCCGTGACAAGAGCATTGTACGACGTGTTTACATCCGGGCTCGCAAAATAGACGAGGCGGAATGTCGGAGCTGCGGTCGATGACAATATCTGGTGAAGCGGCAGGATACGAACAAATCTGCTGCCTTTACTTCCCTGATAACCAGCGGTCGCAACAAACTTCCACGGCAGTTCATACTGAATTTCCGTCGAGTAGCGTGCAACCCACGCGGTTGGCAGATCAGCATACGTGCTGTAGATCTCGACCTGACCAAAGTTCGGACCGCCGTTCGCCGCAAAACCACCGCCGAGCGTTGGATTACGGGGATAGCCGGTGATCGTTCCATCGGCACTGCGGACGAACTGGATCGTTCCTGTTGTAGCACCAGTTACTCCGTTGTTACCGCTGTTACCGCAGCAAATGCTGTAACGAGCTGCATTCGGCGGAGCGAATCGAGCGTTGCTAAAGAGAGCACTTGCGAGACGGTCATAACCAACACCGCCGCCGCCCCGGATCACCATTTTCTCAGCAAACTTCTTCGGGCTCCAGGCAAAGCCTAGCTGCGGGGCGAAGTTGTTGTAATCGGGGTCAGTAAAGGTCGTGACCTTCTCGATGACCGCGTCGTTCAAACCATTCGTACCCAACTTAAGCCGCCCAAGCTGATTACCGCCGGTAACCTTGATCGGGGCGAGGTATTCCCAGCGAAGGCCGAGATTCAATGTCAGGTTTGGGCGGAATTTCCAGTTATCCTGGAAAAAAGCACCGATGTTCGACGTGTTGAACGGAACTTCGTTAGCCCTAGGTGTCCCGGTAGCGTCGGCATTGATAGCTTCAAATACCGGCGTGCCGTTGGCGAAATTCCACATTCTCGTGAATGAATAGAGCGGACGTGCACCGCCCGGTGCCGCCGAGTTGTTTACCTCACGGCGATATTCGCCACCGATCTTGAACGTGTGGTTCGAGTAGATCTTGGTCAGGATATCGCGGAAATCATACTGACGCTGATTGAAAACACCTGGCGTCGTTTCCGCACGGGGAGCTCCATATCGAAGGCGGTCGCCGAAGACAGCCTCGATCTCGACTCTCGGCAGGCCAAAATCGACGTTTGGATTCGCAGCGACCTCATTGTATCCCCACTTGGTCGTGTTAAAGCGGAATTCGTTGATCATCGTGCTCGAGATCGTACGCGTGTAGATACCGCCGAGAAGGTACGTAAGCCGGTCAGACGTAAGGTCAGCCTGCGGACGGTTTTGTGCTGCCCCGTTGGTACCGAACGATATCAGCGGTGTCGCATTCGACATGAAAGTGATGCGATCCTTGTCAGAAGCCTGATAGTCGAGACGGAAAGTATACTGGTTACCCTTAAATGTGCTGTAGTTGTTGAGCGTAACGTACTGCAGATCAGCAATGCCATCGAGTCCGCCGCCAATTGTGTTGGTCGCATCTGGAACGTATGTGCCATATGTGCCGGTGATCGAGCCGACATCGAGGCCCGTTCCAACGACCTGGCAGTTCGGGCCGCCTGCATTGTATGGCGAATTCAAAAGACTGCACACCGGCGTCAGGATCTGAGCGATCCGCGGTTCGGCTGAGGCACCGCTTACGAGTGCGGCCGGAATGGTACCGGCCCTAAGCGAACCGATCTGCTGTCTGAATGTTGAGGTATCGACCCAGGTCGGGCCCGAGATGCTGTTGGTCGAGTTTTTGGTACCCTCGTACGAGAAGAAATAGAACAGCTTGTCGCGAACGATCTTGCCGCCGAAGCTGCCGCCGTACGTTTTGAAGCGATCATTGACTCGCGTCGGGTTAAGGCCCGTCAGGCCCGTGACACCCGCGATACCGCGAAAACCGTTATAAGCATTGAGCCCAGGATTGTTGATCTTAACGAAAGCGCTGCCGCTGTAGGAGTTCGTGCCGTATTTGGTGATGACCTTGACCTGAGCTCCCGAGTTGCGGCCGTCTTCTGCCGAGTAGGTGCTCGACGTGACCTGAACTTCCGAGATGCTTTCCTGGGAAGGTGTGATAACTGCGGCTCCGCCCCATGTCTGGCTGTTGACGCTGACGCCATCAATCTCAAAATTGTTCGAGGTCACACGCTGGCCGTTGGCCGAGACCTGAACCTGATTCTCGACCGCGAAGATACCATTGTTCGATCCGCCCGGGCCGGTTTGGCTCGAGTTACCGAGACGAGCTGCTCCGCCGCTTGCCGAACGAGCGCCGTCGCCAAAAACACCCGGTGCAAGCCGCACCAGATTGTAAGGATCGCGGCCAACCATCGGCAGTTCGAGGATCTCTTTATTTGTGATATTGCGGCTGAGGTTTGGAGATTCCGTTTCAAGCGTTACCGCGCTCGAACCATCAACGGTCACTTCAGCGGAAACATCTCCGGGTTCGAGAGCAACGTCGTAACGTGCGCTTGATTCGGCTGCGAGCGCAGCATTCTCAACGAGCTTTTTCTTGAAACCGCTTTTGGAAACCGTTATCCGATAGTTTCCCGGCGGCAGATTGTTAAAGCGGTAGAGCCCGCTGTCGTTCGTCTGCGTCTCGAGAGTCGCATTCGTCGCCGGATTTACCAGCGTGACACTTGCTCCCGGAACAACTGATCCGGTACTGTCCACCACGATCCCGGAAATTCCGGATCCAAATTGTGCATTCGCAATAGTTGCAAAAATGGCAACAACCGCAAACAGACAAAAACTATTCAAAAGGCTGAACATTGCTCGCCGCATAGATTCCCTCCAAACTTAAACAACTCTGATTAGTTACTATTTTTTGATTTCCCGTAACGATTTGAAAGATAATAGCTTACCCACTATCAGGCATCACAATTTGCTCGATTTTCTGTAAGTAAATCGTTTTACTAAATCGTTTTAGTATAAATCTTATAGCATCCGTCAAAATTGATTGTCAAGAGATAATAAGAGGGCTTAATAGATTTTTATGCCGCGATCTACGGTCAAATTGGACTGACCAATTTCGCAGGCGTTTTAGGATCATTTGGATGGTTGCCGGGAAGGAGCAAACGAGCTCCTTCCCCTACGAACTCTATCTAACTTCCCCGTTAAAAACTCAACCGGATCTGAAACTCACCCGTACGGCCCGCAAGGGCTGAAGTTGCCTTACCGAATGTAGAGAGAGCGATACGGGTCGGATCTGAGTTTGAGTTGAACGGGGCGAGATTCAGCGTGTTCAAGATGTTGAAAAAATTGAACCGCAGATCGACTTTCGCATTTTCGCCGAGCACGCGTATCGACGGCAGCCCAAATGATTTTGCGAACGCCATATCGAGCGAGGTATATCGCGGACCACGAAACACGTTACGTCCGATCCCCGGTTTGTTAGCGAACGGCGGAGCATTAAATGGGATCACCGTATTGAAGTAGCGGTTGCACCCGGGAGCAACGTTGCAATCGGCACCGGGAATATATGCGTTCGGGAAAATGCCGCCAGCCGAGAGGAAGTTCGCGTTTGTATTAGCCAAAGGCTGCTGTCCTGTGTAACTCAGCGGCCGCGGATCGCAGAAATTATTAGTTGTCGTTCCGAGCAAACAGCCAAACGCTTTCGGCGTCCACGGGAAACCCGTGTGATGCGTGATGATCGCATTTATCTGGAAGCCGCCCAGGAGTTTGCCTTTCCAGTCCGTGCGGTTGTTGAAGAATGGCAGTTCCCACAACGCCGAACCTGTAATATTGTGCTTTACGTCAAAATCCGACGGCCCGCGTTCTTCGCCTTGATCGACGGGAAAACTCTGGTTCGTAGCACCGGTCGGTCCTTCGAACGAGACGGTGTCGATGCTCTTGCTGAAGCGATAATTGACGTCAAAGCTTACCTGTTTCATGAATCGGCCTTGAATGCGGGCGATCATCGCGTTGTAATTCGCGTTTACGTCCGGACTGGCATAATAGGCAGCAAAAATAGCCGGATTTGTTGATGGCCCGGTAATATGGAGCGGCAGGATCCTGACAAAGTGCCGGCTGGCACTTCCCTGATAGCCAAGCGTCGCCACCATATTCAATGGCAGTTCATACTGTGCCTCAAGTGAGTAGCGATAGACATATGCTGTCGGCAGGCTCTGCGGCGACGCATAAATTTCGATCGAGCCATTATTCGGCAAACCGTTCGTCGCATTGATACCGCCGCCAAGGACGGGGTTTCTCGGGAAGCCGGTGATCGAGCCGTTGGTGCTCGCAACATACGTGATCTGGCCGCCAACGAACGGTGTACCAAAATCGCTGGTGGACGTACCGCAGCAGATGCCGAAGTTGAAGCCATTCGGTGGATTGCGACGAGCGTTTGCGAGCAGTGCGTTAGGCAAACGGTCATAGCCGATACCGCCGCCGCCGCGAAACACGAGCTTATTTGCAAAATACTGCGGGCTCCACGCAAATCCGATCTGCGGGCCGAAATTGTTCAGGTCTTTCTTGTAGAAGAGCTTAGCGGTCGAGATCTTAGCGCCTGCAAGGCCGCCGTTCGCATCCGGGATCAAATTGCCGAGCACGCCGTCGCTCGCGGTGATCGGCGAATAATAGGACCAGCGAAGGCCTAGATTCAAAGTAAGATTTGGCCTTACCTTCCAGTCGTCCTGGGCAAAAAATGCCAATTCGCTGGTGGTGAATTTGGTGTTATTCGCCGCCGGAGTTCCGGTCTGATCGGCAGTGATCTGTTCGAAGATCGGCGTGCCGTTGGCAAAGTTCCACGGGCGAACGAATGAATATAGCGGACGTGCTCCGCCCGGTTCTCCGTTGTTGTTAAGATCGCGGCGATATTCCGCTCCAAATTTGGAAACGTGATTTCCCCAGATCTTCGTTAAGTTGTCTCTGAAATCGAACTGTTTTTCGGTGATCACTCCCGGAGTATTCGGGCTTCGAGGTGCTCCATATCGAAGCCGGTCGCCGAAGATACCTTCGATCTCCACTCTTGGCAGGCCGAAATCTGCCTGTGGATTAGACGCCGTCTCGTCGAATCCCCAACGGGTCATGTTAAAGCGTGCTTCGTTGACCATCGTCGACGAAATAGCCCGGGTGTAGATGAACGCCAGAGCGTAGCTCAGACGCTTGGAATTGATATCCGCCATCGGACGTGTCTGGGCACTTGCGTCTGAAGTAAACGCCGTGGTCGGCACGATGAATGACGAGAATGCGAGCTTATCCTTCTGCGAAACCTGGTAATCGAGCCGCGTGAAATACTGATTTCCGCTAAACGTTTTCGGAGCCGTAAGCTGGGCAAACTGCAGATCTGCGATGCCGTCAAATCCACCGCCTGAATTCAAGCCGAGCGGAACATAAGTCCCGTACGTGCCCGTGATCGAACCAATATCAAATCCATTTCCGACAACCTGACATGGAATAAAAATTCCTGCGGTCGCACAGGTGCGGCTCAAAATGTTAGCTACTCGAGGCCTCGCTCCAACACCGGTCAGGAGGCGGGCTGTGACGGTATTTGGCCTGGCTGCAATTATGCCGCTTCTGAACGAATCCGTATCGATGAGAGCATCGAACGTGTTCGAACTGTTTTCCTTTAAGCCTTCGTATGAGAAGAAAAAGAAGAGCTTGTCCTTGACGATCGGGCCGCCGAAGCTGCCGCCAAATGTTTTGAATTTTCTCTCGACGCGTGTCGGAAGCGTCGGCGATCCGGCGGCTCCGTAGAATTTGTTAAATGAGTTGAGCGACGGATCGTTGATCTTGTAAAAACCGCTGCCGTGCCACTGGTTCGTGCCGTTTTGTGAAACGACCCGGATCTGAGCACCGCTGTTGCGGCCATCCTCAGCGGAATATGTGCTGGAGGTCACCTGAACCTCTTTTACGCTCTCCTGGCTTGGCGTGATCACGGCCGCGCCGCCCCACGTCTGGCTGTTGACGCTGGTTCCGTCGATCTGGTAGTTATTTGCCGAAACTCGCTGCCCGTTCGCCGAGATCGGCTGCGCATTCTCGGTCTGAAAGATCGAGTTGTCCGATCCCCCGGGGCCACTTGTGTTTGGCAAACGAACAGATTCGCCCCCCGCACCGCGGGCACCCGCACCGAATACGCCCGGAGCAAGCCGCGCCAGTTCGTACGGATCGCGTCCGGCTTGCGGCAGCCTCAGAACTTCTTCCGTGCTGATCGTTTTCCTGATGTTTGCATCCTCTGTCTGCAATCCCAGATCTTCCGCCTGAACCGTTACCGTCTCGCTGATCACGCCTGCCTCGAGCGTTACGTCCTGGCCTTTGATCGATTCCGCATCGACCTGAAGATTCTCAACCACACGCTTCTTAAATCCCGGCTGCTCGACCGAAACTGTATAAGCTCCGGGAGCCAGATTGGAGAACCGGTAGAAGCCGTCCTCGCTGGTCTGCGTTTTCTGAGCCTGATTGGTCTCTTTATTCAAGAGCGTGACAGTTGCGCCCGAGACGGTACCGCCGCTGCTGTCAGTGACTGTTCCCTGTACACCGGCTCTGAACTGAGCGTGGCCGACAACGGTCATTATCACTACTAAAAGCAGTCCGGCAAACACATTGATAGGTCTGAAATGAGATCGAAACATGAGATCCTCCTTGTTCTGCGGCCCCTGGGGTCTGGGTCTGCTGGGGTGCCGGAACTCGCCGGCATCGAATGCAAACCCATCGGGCGTAGCTAGATGGGCAAACGGGTATTTTAGGTAAATCGTTTTACTACTGAACAGTAAGCACCTTGTAGATTTGTAAGTCAAGACAAATCTTCCATAACAACCACTTATTATTGGTATGACCAATTACGATGGCTTATTATGAGTCGTTTTTTGGAAGCATGTGACAGGCCATCTTGAATTCGTTGCCGGATGTATGACAATATCTGAGGCAATGCCTAAGAACGCAGAAAAAGAGGCTCCCAAAAGTGGTTCGGGCCGCAACGGCGACCCGGTAAGCCTGAAAGATCTGGCTCTCCACCTAGGCCTTTCGCCGACGACGCTTTCGCTCGTGCTGAATGATTCGCCGCAGGCAGCATCGATCCCCGCGGAGACAAAAAAACGCATTTTCGACGGCGCTCGTGAATTAAATTACCGGCCGAATTACCTTGCTCGCTCACTCCGCGTACAGAAGACCAACACCATCGGCGTCATCGTCCCTGAACTGAGCGACGGATACTCGGCGATGGTCTTGAACGGCGTCGAGTCGGCTCTTTCGACTGCCGATTATTTTTATTTGACGGCGAGCCACCTGCACCGGGAAGATCTGCTCGAAAAGCTGCCGCGGCTACTGATCGAACGCCAGGTCGAGGGAATTATCGCGGTTGACACGCCCATCCGGTTTACGCCAACAATACCGATCGTCAATGTTTCAGGGCACGAGGAGATCGCCGGCGTGACCAACGTCGTACTAAATCACCAGCACGCAGCCGAACTCGGCATCGGCCATCTCTACAATCTCGGCCACCGTCGCATAGCCGCCATTAAGGGCCAGGATTTCAGCTCGGACACTAAGGTTCGTTGGAAAACAATGAACGAAGCAGCGAATAAACGAGGCATCTCGCTCGATCCGGCATTGACCGTCCAGCTCCAGGGCGATACGCCATCGCCCGAGGTTGGTTACACCGCAATGAAATCACTGCTCGCGAGCGGCGAGAGATTTACGGCCGTGCTGGCGTTCAATGATATTTCGGCGATCGGTGCGATCAGGGCTTTGGAGGAAATGGGTTTACGTGTCCCGGCTGACGTTTCGGTACTGGGATTTGACGATATTTACGCTGCCGCATTCCATAATCCGGCGTTGACGACGATTCGCCAACCGCTCTTCGAAATGGGAAATCTCGCCGCCCGTACGCTGCTCGAACGTCTCGCCAACCGCGGTGAAAGCAGCGTCGCCAAGACCGTCGGTGTCGAACCGACCATTATCGTGAGGCAATCGACCTCGCGCGTATCGCAATCATGAAGAAATTTGTTCTAACCGTTCTGTTCTTTGTTATAGCCGCGGTTTCAGCCGCGGGTCAAGCTCTGTACACCCGCGAAAAAGAGTGGGCGAATGAGATCAATGCCTTCCTCGAGATCGATAAAAAACAAAATCCGCCAAAAGATCCGATAGTTTTCACCGGTAGTTCCACCATCAGGATGTGGACGAGCCTGCGGCAGGATTTTCCGACGGTAAATGTGATGAATCGCGGCTTCGGCGGCTCGCGGCTCGATGATCTCGTTTTCTTCGCACCAAAGATCGTCGCTCCGTACAAACCGAAGATGATCGTCGTCTATTCAGGCGAAAATGACATTGAGGCAAAAGACCCTGCGGAGAACGCCCTTGAGGATTTCAAAGCGTTTGTCGCCTTTCGCGACAAGGCTTTGCCAAAAACACCGGTCATCTATATATCGATGAAACCCAGCATCCTACGCTGGAGTCTCTGGCCCGAAATGAAACGCGGCAACGACCTCATCCGCAACGAGATCGCCAAACACAAAAACGTCCGCTACGTCGACATCTCCGTCCCAATGCTCGGCCCGAACGGCGAAAAACCGCCGGCTGACATCTTCGTCGCCGACGGCCTACACCTTAATGCAAAAGGCTACGCAATAATAACCAAAGCCCTAAAGCCTTTCCTGAAATAACCACTGGAGCGCAAGCGAGACGCTAGCGAACCATCGTTATCTCACTCACGCCATCGGGAATTTCCGCCTTTACTCGCTTGGTCGCCGTGTCATAAGTAAATTTGATCTCACGCCCATCCGCCGCCATTTGCTTCGGCTGAGCAGCTACGCCGATGACCTCGATAAATTTCAAAGTTTGACCTTTGAACTCACCCGATCGACTGATCTTTATCGATCCCGGACGATGCTCAAAATTCAGGGTTCTCCACCCATTCTTCTGATACCCATAGCCATCTCCCGCGTCCTGATAAAGTGTCGCCGTACCAACCTTTTCCGGCGTAATTCCTGCGATGACCGTCAACGTCACAGGCTGCAAGGGCATTTCACCGGTATTCTGGATCACGCCCTGCGTCGGTATCATCGCTCCAGCACGGCCAAAAATAAGCAGCCGATCGAGCGGCGTGTCAACGGTGTATTCGGCTCCGCCCGCGAGCTTTTCGCCGGTCCACCAATTGACCCAATCCGTTCCCGCCGGTAAATAAACTCTCCGCGAACGCAAGCCTTCTTTCACGACCGGAGCAACCAGCAGATCGCTGCCGACGAGGTATTCATCCGAGACGAGGTACGTCTTTTTATCCGCCGGAAATTCGTACCACAACGGCCGCATGATCGGCGCTCCGGTGTTTTCATGCTCTTTGAAAAGCGTGTAAAGATAGGGTAGAGATTTGTATCGCAGTTCGACCGTCGAACGGTTTATCGCGGTAAATTCATCCCCGTATTCCCAAGGCTCTTTGTTCCCTGCCCAGCCAACTGAATGTGAACGGAAAAACGGCGTCAATGCCGCCGCCTGCATCCATCGGGCATATAGTTCGCCGCTCGGACGGTCATTAAATCCGCCGACATCGCCGCCAACGAATGGAACGCCCGAGACGCTCATGTTCGTCAGCATCGGGATCGTCATCGCAAGGTGATCCCAGCTCGCATAATTATCACCCGTCCATACCGCCGAGAACCGCTGAATTCCGGCAAAACCCGCGCGAGTCAGCACAAATGGCCGTTTTTCCGGAGCGAGTTTCTTAACGCCTTCAAAACTCGAGCGTGCCATCTGCATTCCAAAAACGTTGTGATAGCGCTTGTGCGTGTCCGGCAATCCGTCGCCTTTGTGCGGCGTGTCGTACGGGAAAGTCTTCGCCGGATGATGCAAAACCTCGGGCTTTTCGGTCTTGTCGTTCATGAAAACTCCGGGCTCGTTCATATCATTCCAAAACCCGGCAATACCTTCCGCGATGTGCCCTTTATACTGCTTGCCGAACCAATCGCGCGCCTTCGCATCCGTAAAATCCGGAAAGGCGCTCGCCTGAGGCCAGACATCGCGGTTCAGTTCGGTTCCGTCGGGATTCTTCACGAAAATCCCTTCCTTTTTACCGTCGCTGTAAACGTCGTATTTATCGACGACCTTGATGCCCGGATCGATGATCAAAACCGTCTGGATACCGTCTTTTTTCAGGTCCGCAACCAGCTTCGGCGGGTCAGGAAACCGTTTTTTATCCCAGGTAAAAACGCGATAGCCGTCCATGTAGTCGATATCGAGATACAGTACATCAAGCGGGATCTTGCGACTGCGAAAGCCATCCGCGATCTCGCGAACGCGCGATTCAGGAAAATACGACCACCGCGATTGTTGATTGCCCAGAGCCCAGATCGGGGGAAGCGGTGTTTTGCCGGTCAGGGTTGCGTAATCCGCGAGAACTTCCTTGGGCGATTTGTCCTTCGAGCCAGTAAAAACGAAATAATCGAGTTCTCCGCCGTCTGCTCCGAATGAGTATTTACCGGGCGATCTCGCCCCCATATCGAACCAAGTGCGAAACGTATTATTAAAAAATAACCCATACGCCCGCCCTTCATGGAGTGCTGTAAAAAACGGGATCGACTGATATATCGGGTCGGTACCGATCGGATACGAGAACGTGTCCGTGTTCCAGTTGACGATAAATTTCCCGTTCCTCGACATCTCAGCAAACGCCTTTTCGCCGAAGCCGTAATAGGTCTCGACCTCGCTCCGCCGCATCATCGTGGTTTTGATCTCGCCGGTCGCTAAGTTGAATGCGGTCGGGTCGGATCCGTCGTTTTGAATCACGGTATTCCCTTTGTCGTCGATAACGCTGACCGAGAACGATCCTTTTTGGATCACGGCCTTCGTACCGTCAGCTTTGGTGAGCGTGATCGTGGACGCAGTTTGCGAAACGGTGATTTTCGTATCTGCAAACTTCGCGGCAGGATCGATCGCGAAAGAAAAATCGCCTTCGAATTTCCCGCTCGGGGCAACTCTAACCCGGATCACATTCGCCCCGAAAAATTCGACCAGAACTTTCGCCTTGCTTGATGTGTCGAGTACCACGCCGTTGGCTTTAGAATTCGTGACCTTAGTCACGCGGCCGACGGTTTCCCACGCGGCAAAAACGCTGCTGCAAAGAAACAAAATAAGGAGAAAAGTTGACGCTATTCCTTGGTTTATCCGATGGGTTTTCTGCTTGCTCATATTGTTCGAGTTGGTTTTATTTTAAATCGCTCGCTCGAATAACTTATACTTGATTTCTATGTCCGAATCCATTGCCATCGAATCAACTTTAAGTGAAAGCCGTCTTTTTCCGCCACCGCCTGAGTTTGCGGAAAACGCTCATATCAAAAGCTTTGCGGACTACGAAGCCCTGTATGCAGAGGCGGCGGCGGACGTTCCGGCTTTCTGGGCTAAGCAGGCGGAAAGTCTCGATTGGTTCAAAAAATGGGACACGGTCCTCGAGTGGAACGAGCCGTTTGCAAAATGGTTTATCGGCGGCAAGATCAACATTTCCTACAACTGCCTCGACCGCCACCTGACGACCTGGCGAAAGAACAAGGCCGCGATCATCTGGGAAGGCGAGACCGGCGAGATCAAGACAATCACATATCTCCAACTTCATCAGGAAGTCTCACGGTTTGCCAATGTCCTGAAAAAACTCGGTGTCAAAGCCGGCGACCGCGTCGCATTGTACATGCCGCTCCTTCCCGCCCTCTCGGTCGCGATGCTGGCGTGTGCGCGGATCGGTGCGGCTCATACGGTCATTTTCGGCGGATTTTCGGCGGATGCGATTCGCGACCGCGTCAATGACTGCGGCTGCAAACTCATCGTTACCGCCGATGGAGGCTATCGCCGCGGAGCTGAGATCAAACTCAAAGACGTCGTCGACGAAGCAGTCGTGGGATGTCCCGGCGTCGAAAACGTCGTCGTGTTCCAGCGAACAAACTCCAAAGTCTCTATGACGCCCGGCCGCGATCACTGGTGGCACGAACTGACCAAGATCGTCGGTGCCGATTGCCCTGCCGAGGAACTCGACAGCGAACATCCGCTCTTTATTCTTTACACTTCGGGCACGACCGGCAAGCCAAAAGGCATCCTGCACACGACCGGCGGCTACCTGACGCAAACAGCATACACCTCGAAGATCGTTTTCGACCTGAAGGACGACGATATTTTCTGGTGCACGGCCGACATCGGCTGGGTCACGGGCCACAGCTACGTCGTTTACGGGCCGCTGGCGAATGGAGCGACGGTTTTCATGTACGAGGGAGCTCCGAACTATCCCGATCTCGACCGATTCTGGGACATTATCGAGCGGCACAAGATCAATATCTTTTACACCGCACCGACCGCGATCCGCGCGTTCATTAAATGGGGCGAGCAATATCCGCTCAAACACGATCTGTCGTCATTAAGACTTCTCGGAACTGTCGGCGAGCCGATCAATCCGGAAGCCTGGATGTGGTATCACGCGATCATCGGCAAACGAAAATGCCCTATCGTCGACACCTGGTGGCAGACCGAAACAGGTTCGATAATGATCAGCCCGCTCCCCGGAGCAACTCCGACCACGCCGGGAACCGCGACGCGTCCGATCCCGGGAATTATGCTCGACATAGTCACAAAAACAGGCAAACCGGTCGGCCCGAACGAGGGCGGCTACCTTGTCGCGACACATCCATGGCCCTCGATGCTTCGCACGCTCTGGGGCGATGACGAACGCTACAAGCAGGCATATTGGTCCGAAATTCCGGGTTTCTATTTCGCCGGCGACGGAGCACGCCGCGACCAGCACGGCTATTACTGGATCATGGGCCGAGTCGATGACGTGATCAACGTCAGCGGCCACCGCCTCGGCACCGCCGAGATCGAATCAGCGCTCGTCTCGCACGAATCCGTCGCCGAAGCCGCCGTCGTAGGCCGTCCCGACGATCTCAAAGGCCAGGCGATCGCCGCATTTGTGACACTCGAAGGTACTCACGTCGGCAGCGACGAGCTCAAAGAAACCCTGCGAGCCCACGTCGCCCACGAGATCGGAGCCCTCGCCAAACCCGACGACATCCGCTTCACGGACATGCTGCCAAAGACGCGCTCCGGCAAGATCATGCGGCGCCTATTGCGCGAACTGGCCGCTGGAGGAAAGGTCGCTGGCGATGTGACCACGCTCGAAGATCTGTCTGTTTTAGAGAAATTGCGGCAGGATGAGGAGTGAAGGTGATCAAATACCTTCCCGAACTCTTATTCGATTTTCCTCAACTATCCAGAGCCGTCCCTGTAAAGGTTCTTCATCGAGTAGAGGAATCAGCCTTGTAACGTAGTCGATCACCGTAGCTTTGTCCTGTTGGCGGCTTCTAATTACAATGAGACCAAAATGTCTGTCAGGTGGATATGCTCGAATATCACTGAAATCCAGATCAAGCGTGATGAGGGCACGAGACTCCGCGGAGCAAACGGACAATAGGCGGTTATCCTCCTCGCCGACCATGTTCTGCTCGAAAACAGTCATCGCCTCATGGCCCGCTGATCTCAGAATAGAAGCCACTTCAACCGGCAGATTCTCATCGATCTTAAATCTCATGCGGCGGCCTGATCCGGAAAGAGAATTACCCTTTCCTTTGACAGCTCTGCTGCATACGCAAAAACTGCCTGGATATCCAGAGGCTGTAGGGAGGGATAGCTGGCGAGGATCTCAGATGTCGATACATTCGAAGCAAGATTGTCGAGTATTACCGAAACCATCACCCGGGTGCCTTTGATGCAAGCCTGCCCGTGGCAAACCGTCGCATCTGTCGAAATTCTGTCTCGCCAATTCATACCGTATTTCCTCCTGACCGAGATTATATCATCTCGAATTGTTCGCCCGATCATCGCGGCCAAACATTTGGTAGAATTTATAAATGAGTGAAAATCCTCCGCAATCACCCACTACCGAACTCGCCGAAACTGGCCGCGAATTTTACCGTCGCGGCTGGGCGCGTGGGGCGAGTGGGAATTTCAGCATTCTGCTGGCGCGCAAGCCGCTTCGGCTTTGCATCACGGCTGCCGGCAATGAAAAAGGCGCTCTTGATGAGACGAATTTTCTTGAGATAGATGACGATGCCGAGATCCTTCAAGGCTTTGGGCGGCCTTCGGATGAGACAGTTTTGCACCTTTCGATCTATCGATTGAGGCCGAAGGCACGCTGCATTCTCTATTCCCAGACCGTCTGGGGAATGCTGCTCGCTGACAAATATTTCGTTGACGGCTCTATAGTGATGCAGGGCTACGAAGCCCTGAAGGGCCTCTCTGGCCGTACCACTCACGACGAGATCGAACGCATCCCGATCGTCGAAAACGCCCAGGATCAGATCGCCCTCTCGCACGTCATCGAAAACGTTCTGCTCGAAAACCCCACGATCCACGGCATCTACATCCGCCGTCACGGCCTCTACACCTGGGGCGAAACCGTCGAAGACGCGAGGAAGAATGTGGATATATTTGAATTTATGTTCGAGGTTTTAGGACGCGGCACTCGGTAACATAAGTCAGAACCGCCTGCGTAAGCGGGCGGAAGCAACGCGATCATTTAGAACGATTTGTTCAACACGCGAAGCTTACTCCCCAACGTCGTTCCGCCCGCTTACGCAGGCGGTTTTGACCCGGTCGACAATTCAATCAAAATACAGCCAATAATGCTTTGCGCATCCGGGATTAAACCCGCTCCTGCACTGCGGGCAAATCGAATCACATTCAAAATAATCGGTGATCCTCAGCTGCTTCCCGCATTTACCGCATAAGATCGCCTTTGCGTCGCGTTCGCCAATCGGCCAAACCGCCGGCTCGTGATTGGCAACTGCGGCGTGACACTCAAAACACGGAAACCAACGGCCGCAGCATTTGAATTTGATCGCGATGATGTCGAGCTCGCTATGCCAGTGAGCGCAGCGAGTCTCGGCGTCAAGATCGACCCCATAAATTATCTCACCGAAGATCTCCGTTTGGCTCAACATTCTTAGATAGTAAATTGTAAATTGGTCGATTGTTAATTGGGCTATCTATTACCAATTAACAATCCCCCAATTTACAGATGACAATTGATTTAACACTGTACTGCGTTAAAGACGACCAGTTATCTGTTAAAATAACGTTATGGCAAATCTTGAAACAGCAACACTCGCGGCAGGATGTTTTTGGTGTGTCGAGGCAGTTTTTGACTCACTTATTGGTGTCGAAGATGTCGTTTCGGGCTATTCCGGCGGCCACACGGAGAATCCTACGTATCAACAAGTTTGCAGCGAAACCACCGGCCACGCTGAAGTGGTTCAGATCAAATTCGACCCCGAACAGCTCTCGTTCGCTAATCTGCTCCGAGTCTATTTCACCGTCCATGACCCGACCACGCTCAACCGTCAGGGCAACGATATCGGTTCGTCATACCGCTCCGCCATTTTCTACCACAGCGAAGCCCAGCGCGAAACCGCCGATCAGATTATCGCCGAGATCACGGCCGAAAGCATCTACGACAACCCGATCGTCACCGAGGTCACCGCCTTCGACAAATTCTGGCCTGCTGAGGATTACCACCAGGAATACTTCGCCAATAACCCCAACCAACCATACTGCGCCGCGGTCGTCGCACCAAAAGTAGCGAAGTTCCGCCAGAAATTCGTCAGCCGCCTAAAGAAATGACTGGAGCGCAAGCGTCCCGCTTGCCAACACTGCGGCTTCCGTAGTGTTCGGTCTCTCGATATTTCTCATCATCGTTTAACACGAAACTCTTAACACCGAGGAAGCCTCGGTGTTGGCGAGCTCGACGCTTGCGCTCCAGTCCCACTAGAGCTTTCCAAGCAACATCAGCACGCCGATCACAATAAAAGCGACAGCGACGATCCGCTGGAGCCATTCGGTCGGAACATACTGACTTAAAACGCCGCCTACTAAAACGCCAAGCAGCGTAACCACGACCAGAGCCAGCGCTGCGCCGAGAAAGACAGAGACCTTCGATTCCGTACTCGACGTCATCGTTATCACCGCGAGCTGCGTTTTATCGCCGAGTTCCGCCAAAAATAGAGTTAAGAAGGCCGTTCCAAATATTTTCCAATCCATACAGAATAGCTTACAAAAAGTTGGCTTAAGTTGGCGAAGTTGGAAGCGGAAAGAAGCGGCCCATCGCCAGCGGCGGAGAGCGGAAGCGGCCGGCGGCGGTGGAGCGGGCGGCGGTGCCGGAGGAGACTGAACTGGCGATCCCGCTCACCTAGATCAAGAACCTCCGCGAACGGTCCCCAAAACCGCCTAAAACGACCTTTGACCAATCTCCTAAATACCTCTACCAAACTACCGTTCTATGGCCCACCAAGGGCAAAAACCGTTTTACCTATCTCGCCTTTCTGCATTCGGGTAATCACCAAGATTCTATTTGCTTGCATCTTTCGCTGATATGGTTCAAAATTCGCTAAAACAAAACCAAAGAGCTATCTTCACCAGAATTTTTCGTCCGATCTTTTTGTCGTTAAGAAATCTATGTCAAGTTCAATTTTCCGCACAAAATCCATCTCTCAGATCCAGGCCGACGCGGCCGCGGGACTGTTGGAACACGCCCAAGACTCCAAAGAACCCGGTACGCTTCGCCGTACGCTGGGTGTTTTCGACCTAACCATGATGGGCATAGCCGCGATCATCGGCGCAGGCATCTTCGCAATGGTCGGCAAAGCCTCGTACAACGGCGGCCCGGCGGTGGCTCTATTGTTTGTGTTTACAGCATTTGCGTGCGGTTTTTCGGCTCTGTGTTACGCTGAGTTTGCTTCTCGAATTCCGGTTGCCGGCTCAGCATATACCTACGCATACGCCTCGATGGGCGAGTTTATCGCGTGGATAATCGGTTGGGATCTGATCGTCGAATACGCCATCGGCAACATTGCGGTCGCGATCTCGTGGAGCGACTATTTTACAGGCCTTTTGAAAGGTTACGGCATTGATATACCGCTGCATTTTACGATGGATTTCCTCACCGCGAGGCGTGGCCATGCCGCCGTGATGGACGCGATATCCAGCGGCACCACGATCGACGTGTTAACAAAGGCGTGTGATGCAAAGGACGCAGTGGTCAGCTGCGGCCAGATCGACGGCTACCTCGCAACCTTGAGTGCTCCAAAACTAGGTTCGATCCCGATCGTCGCCGACCTTCCGGCCTTGCTCATAACCGTCGCGATCACAACACTTGTGTTCATAGGCATTCGAGAATCCAAGTTCGCGTCGAACATAATGACGGTTCTCAAGATCGGGATTATCCTGCTCGTTATCTTCCTCGGCTTGAATTACGTGCAGCCGGCAAACTGGTCGCCGTTCGCACCAAACGGATTTGAAGGGGTTTTAAAGGGAGTTTCGGCCGTATTCTTTGCGTACATTGGCTTTGACGCTCTTTCGACGACCGCTGAGGAATGTGTTAATCCGCGGCGTGACCTGCCGATCGCGATGATTGCTTCGCTGGTCATCTGCACTATTTTATATATAGCAGTTGCCCTCGTGCTGACCGGAATGGTGAGCTATACAAAGCTCGACGTAGGTGATCCGCTTGCCTTTGTTTTTGGACCTGAAGGTGCAAATATCCCCTGGGTTGCCGGTATCATTGCTGTCAGTGCCGTGATCGCTCTCGCAACCGTTTTCCTGGTGTTTCAGATCGGGCAACCGCGTCTCTGGATGGCGATGAGCCGCGACGGCCTGCTTCCCAAAATCTTCTCGTCGATTCATCCGAAGTTCAATACGCCATGGTTCGCAACCCTCGTAACGGGCTTTGTTGTCGCGATCCCCGCCTTATTCATGAACCTGACCGAGGTCACGGACCTTGCGAGTATTGGGACGCTTTTTGCGTTCGTCGTCGTCTGCGCAGGCGTTTTGTTTAAGGACAAGGAGTTCAGGGAAAGCGGAACGCGTTACGTTCCCTACATAAATTCGCAGTTCCTGCTGCCCGCCATTCTGATCGTACTTTTTGCCGCGATCTACTACTTCAACCCGACCGTTGTCAGCGATTTCTTAAAACTCGAACCGAAGGATGGCGAAACTATGCTCGGGGCTTTTTCGCACAAGATCCCGATGATCTTTTTCATCATCGTCGCGGTGTTGCTTTTTGTATTGAGTCTGACAAAAAAGCTTTCGCTGATACCGATCTTAGGATTGCTATCGTGCCTCTATCTGATGACAGAATTGGGGGTTACGAACTGGATCCGGTTCACCCTATGGTTGCTTGTAGGCCTTATAATTTATGCCTTATATGGTTTTCGTAACAGCAAACTTTCGACCGCAGAATCAGAAGCTGCTCAAAGCTAGCGAGAGTTTACAAATCTTTACAACAAAGGCAAAACTAATTGAGCTAGAATTGCGTCATACAAGCGGTTAACGAATCTAAATTAGGACAGGAGCACTATATCTCTATGAAGAAGAACTTTGTTTTGGCAGCAGCTATTGCGATGCTCGCAATGGCATTCACCGCGTCGGCACAAAAAGCCCCCGCAGACTTCAGCGGCAAATGGAACCTCGACCTCGCAAAATCGAAATTGACCGACCGTGAGAAAACATCGATCGAGTCGCAAACTGTAACGATCACGCAGACTGCAGCAGACATTAAGATCGAAACCGATACCAAACGTATGGCACCGGCAGGTGGAGCACCACCTGCTGGTGGCCCTCCAGGAGGTGGTGGTGTACGTATGGGTGGTGGCGGTGGTGCTCAGGGTCCGCAGACTTTTACCCTTGGCAAAGAAACAACCACCGATCAGCAGATGGGCCAGAATACGGTTCCTGTCACAGCAGGCTCGAAATGGGAAGGTTCGAAGCTTGTCACTTCACGTTCGTTCACAATGAACGGACCAAACGGTGAGATGAAGAGCTCAACCAAACAGACACTTGAGCTTGGAGCTGATGGCAAATCGTTGACGATCACGGTTGAATCGACTGGAATGCAGGGTGCGACGACCTCGACCCGTGTTTACACGAAAGGCTAATAACTAACTTCTGTTATTAGAAAGGCGGGCTTTCGAGCCCGCCTTTTTTAGTCTTCAAATCGAATTTCTTCGATTATCTCTTTCATGTATTTCTTTCCCTGTTCAAGATCTTCTCGTTTCAGCGATACAGCTCCGACAACGGCGTGTCCGCCGCCACCGTATCTTTCGCAGATCTCGGCGATGTTATGGGTTCGCGGCCGAGGAGCCCAAGGGTTGGAGCCGACCGAGATCTTAGTGCGGAAATCGCTTCGCGTGAGCGAAACCGTATAGGTGGTTTCGGGATAAAAATAATACGGAATGAACTTGTTGTAGCCGTCAATCCCTGTATCTGTCAGATCAAATCGCACCACGCCGCGTTCGTAAACAGCACGCTCCTTGATCAATTTCACGGTATTCCAATGGCGTTCGAGGATCGGTTCGAGTTTTTCCTGGATCTCGTTGCTCTCGACGATCTCGTCCAGCGTCCGAGCTGTTAAAGAGCGGATAATTTTCTCGACAAATGCAACATCTTTTTCTCCCTCGATGACCTGCATTAGTTTTAAAGCGGACGACCGTAGCTCGACGCATTGGGCCGGCGATTCGTATAGTGCTCCGTCAATTATGTGCGCCCATTCGATCAGTTCGGCGAGCGATTCGTCTTCGAAACCGTACTTCTCTTTGGTGACTCGAGCAATGAACTCAGCGCACGATTTACTGGTCGTATCGAGGAATTTCTGACCCGAAGTATCCGCCAGAAAGTGCTGTTCGTCCTCCTTCGTAAGAAACGCGGATTGATGATGGTCGAACCACCACGTCAGCCGTTCGTCGGGACAATATTTGAAATCGACGATGGCATTTTCATCGCCGTCGAACTGATCGCGGTCAAACGCATTTCCCGCCCTATGCATTGTCGGCGTGTATGCTACCTCGGCATTTGGATCTATTTTTGCGTGAAAAAACTTGGTAAAGATGGCAGCCGATGACACGCCATCGAAACAATTGCCGTGATAAAGTATTCTTAGTTTCATGGATAAATGCAGCCGCCGAGCGGCAAAACATTTTAGGCTAGAGTAAGGAAAATGGTTAGTCAAGGGATGTGGGTATCAAATGGAGTCCCTGGATGCGAAAATATGCGTCCCTGCGTATGACCAGAAAGACATTCGCATGACCAGGGACGTATCGTTCCTGACCGCTTGGGGCACAACTCGATCATGGCCATCATGCTTTTAGGAACACGCATTCACTCCCAGCATCAGGTCGCCCATTAAATATGTCATCAAAGACCCGGCGCTATCGCATTTGCCTCGCGAGTGATCCTCGACTTATTCTTTGAGATTGCGGAACAAAAATAAACGGATGAACGATACAAATTTCAGGATCAGGATCGCTGCACCAGACGATGCAGCGCCACTGATAAGTTTCAACCAGGCGATGGCCCTCGAAACGGAAGGTAAGCAGTTGGAGGCGAAAAAGATCACTTCCGGGGTCGAGGCTGTTTTTGCCGACGAGAAGAAAGGTTTTTATGTGGTCGCTGAATTTGAGGACAAGATCGTCGGCGGCCTGATGGTCACTTATGAATGGAGTGATTGGCGTAACAAATGGTTCTGGTGGATCCAAAGCGTTTACATTCTGCCCGAAACTCGAGGACAGAAGCTGTATAGCCGCATGTACGAGTTCGTTAAACAGCAGGCTGCCGCGGCCGGAAACGTTTGCGGTTTCAGGTTGTATGTCGAGACCGAAAACGCCCACGCACAAAAGGTCTATGAGGCTCTCGGAATGGCATCGTCGCATTATCTGATGTACGAAGAAGAGGTATGACAAAGATCACCGAAGCCGAATTTAAACGGATCTGTGACGGGATATACGAGGATCGCGTCAGCATTATCAAACATAACCCGATCGGCCCAGGCGAGGAGATCCTGCTATGGATGCTGTTGAGCTGTTTGATCAGTTATCTCAATCTCTCGGACATCGAAACGCCATGTTTTACGGGAAAGCCTGACGCAAATACTTACCGCGAGGCTATAAACTTCGTATTAAGAGATCGGCGTACCGGGGATTTTGAGATCACGAAGTTTTTTGACCTATTTTCCGATGCTAGTTGAGAAATTTATAATAACGCCGTTTCAGCAAAATACGCGAGTTATAGTTTGCGAGGAAACAAGAAAGGCGATCTGCGTCGATCCGGGTGAACCGTGTGAAGAGATCGTTGATTTTCTAAATAAAAACAAGTTTGAGCTTCAGGCAGTGACACTGACCCACGGCCATCTCGATCATGTCGGCGGCACGAGTTATCTTGCCAAGATGTTTCCAAAGGCGGAGATAATTCTGCATAGCGCAGACGAAGGCCTGTATTACAGCTTACCTCAGCAGCCATTACTTATGGGCGTCCAACCGCATCAATTGGCGGCTCTTGGTTTAGATTACGACGATCCGCCAAAACTGACGCGTAATTGGCAGGACGGTGAGATCTATGAGGTAGGATCGTTGAGATTTTCTGTTCGACACTGCCCCGGACATACGCCCGGTCATGTCGTTTTTGCCGAAGAAAGTCAGAAACGCGTATTCGTCGGCGATTGCCTGTTTCTCGGCTCGGTCGGCCGCACCGATCTGCCCGGCGGCGATCACGATCAACTTATCGATTCGATAACAACAAATATCTTGTCACTTGACGACGAAACAGTAGTTTATTCAGGCCACGGGCCGGAAACAACGGTCGGCCACGAGAGGCAGACAAATCCGTTTCTAACCGGAGCGTACCAGATCGGCAAAGGCCGTTATTATTAATTAGGAGCATGAGTATGAAGAGAATTTTTGCATTCGCTGTTATCACGTCGCTATTGAGCCTATCGGTTTTCGCTCATGGCGATAACAGCCATTTCTCAAACAAACAAGAAGTGACCGTCAAGACTCAAAAGGTCGGCGGCAATGTTTATATGCTGCAGGGACGTGGCGGCAACATTGGCGCCGTTGCCGGGCCGGAAGGCATCCTGATCGTCGATGACGATTACAAAGCCGTTTCTCAGAAGTTAAGCGACGCCCTCAAGGAGCTTGGATCACCAGTACCCAAATTCATCCTAAATACGCACTGGCACGGAGATCACACGGAAGGCAACGACTTTTTCGGCAAGCAGCAATCGATCATAATTGCTCACGCAAACGTAAGAAAACGCCTGCTCGATCCGCCGGTTATCTTCGGCCAAAAGACGGCTCCGTACGCCTCTCACGCGCTGCCGATGCTTACTTACACGGAATCGATGACGATACATCTGAACGGCGAAGAGATCACGCTTCGGTATTACCCGAATGGCCATACGGACGGCGATTCAGTGGTGTTTTTTAAGAATGCGAACGTCGTCCACCTTGGAGACGATTTTTTTGTCGGGCGTTTTCCGTTCGTCGATATCGACAGCGGCGGCAGCGTTCAGGGAATGATAAATAACGTTTCGTCATTGCTCAAGACGATCCCGTCCGATGCGAAATTGATCCCGGGCCATGGAGCTCTCGCTACAACGGCCGACCTGCAAACGTATCGCGATGCACTCGCGGACACAGCAAAGATCGTGCAGGATGCGATGAAAAAGAAGAAAACGCTCGACGAGATCAAAAAAGCCGGATTACCGGCAAAGTTCGACTCGTTCGGTAGCGGATTTATTAAGACGCCGCAGTGGATAGAAACGATCTATCGCAGCTATTCGAAGAAATAAAAAAGAGCAGGCCACTCGGCCTGCTCTTTTACTTGCTCATTGGCGATTTAACCAGTTCTTACGCGACGGTAACGTCTTTGTTTAGATAAACGTCCTGAATTGCATTCAGGAGTTCGACGCCTTCGGCCATTGGGCGTTGGAATGCCTTTCTGCCGGAGATCAGGCCCGTGCCGCCGCCGCGCTTATTGATCACGGCTGTGCGAACTGCATCGGCGAGATCGCCCGCCCCCTTTGATTCTCCGCCTGAATTGATCAAGCCGCAGCGTCCCATGTAGCAATTGGCAACCTGATAGCGAACAAGATCGATCGGGTTGTCGCTGGTCAGCTCGGTATAGATCTTAGGATTTGTCTTGCCGTAGCTGCTCTCGGTGTTGAGCATGTTATAGCCGCCGTTTCGCTCCGGCAGTTTCTGCTTGATGATGTCAGCCTGGATCGTGACGCCTAGGTGGTTTGCCTGGCCGGTAAGGTCGGCAGCCGTGTGCATATCACCTTCAGGGCCTTTGAACTTCGGATTGCGAAGATAGCACCAGAGGATCGTCGCCATTCCGAGTTCGTGGGCGTAGGCAAAAGCCTCCGCTACCTCAGTTATCTGGCGTGTTGATTGGTCGGAACCAAAGTAGATCGTCGCTCCAACGGCAACGGCTCCCATATTTTTCGCCTGCTCGATCGTACCGAACATGACCTGATCAAATTGGTTTGGGTAGGTCAGCAGTTCGTTGTGGTTGATCTTCACAACGAACGGTATCTTGTGAGCATATTTGCGAGCGACTGTCCCGAGCACGCCGTAGGTCGATGCGACGGCATTACAACCGCCCTCGATCGCGAGTTTTACGATGTTCTCGGGGTCGAAATACATCGGGTTCGGTGCAAAGCTCGCCCCCGCCGAATGCTCGATCCCTTGATCGACGGGCAGGATCGACAAGTAACCCGTACCGCGTAGCCGACCGTTGTCATTCAACGTTTGAATGCTGCGCAAAACACTCGGATTGCGGTCCGAGTTCGCCCAAATGCGGTCGACGAAATCACTGCCGGGAAGGTGAATGTTTTCCTTTGGAATGGTTGTGGAAACGTGGTTCAAAAGCGAGTCGGCATCGGCACCGAGTAATTCCTGAATTTTGGCTAGATCGACGGACATTAAGTTCTCCTTACAAAATTAGTTGGTGAATTTCTATCTAATAATATACAACGCATTGCCCGGCATGTTAACCGTCGAAAAACTCAGGGTAGAATTTTCATGAACTTTTACCCTACTCGCGGTCTTCTCAAGTCAAATAAAAAACCGTCCGGCACTACCAACGTACCGGACGGCCTTTTGCTTTTTTTACATCAGCAACCTACTTGCCTGCTGGATTTCCATCGGTGTCGAGGATCGAGATAGTTTGGCCGAGTTCCTTTAGGCCGGGCTCGATGACCTTGCGGTCGCCGACGATGACGATAGCCATTTTCGACGGGTCGAGGTATTTGTTGGAGACGCGTTCTACGTCGGCCAGCGTGACCGCACCGATCTTTTGGATGTATTCGTTAAAGTAAGAATCCGGCAGGCCGTAAACGACAAGTGCGGCGAGCTGGTTCGAGATGCCGCCGACCGTTTCGAATGCGCTCGGGAAACGGCGGATGAACGATTGCTTGTTAACATCAAGCTCAGCTTGAGTGACAGGGCGTGCACCGCGCATTCCGTTGATCTCCTTAAGAAATTCCTGAACCGCTTCCTTGGTAGAGATCGTCTGGATCTCACCCGAAGCCGAGAACGGCCCCGCACCGCGACGCGGCGAGAAGCGGCTGTAAGCTCCATAAGTGTAACCCTTATCTTCGCGAAGGTTCATGAAAAGTCGGGCTGTACCGCCGCCGCCGAGAATGGAGTTCATCACCTGAACGGCGAAGAAATCGGGATTGCTGCGTTCGATACCGACGGTACCGATCGAGACCGACGATTGAGCTGCACCCGGTTTGTCGACAATGTAGATCCCGGGTTTTGCCATCATTTGCTGTTCGGCAATGCTCGAAGCCGAAACATCGCCTGGCTTCCAGTCAGCAAAGGCCTTTTCGAGCCGCGCTTTGACTTCGGCTGCCTGAACGTCACCGACGACGATCAAGGTCGAGTTATTCGGACGGTAATTCGCTCTGAAGAAATTGGCGAGGTCGTCACGGGTCATCGCGGCAACGGTCTTTTCATCACCCGTCAACTGACGGCCATATACCTGGTTGCCATAGAGCACCTTGTCGTAAACCACGCCGGCAACTGCTGTCGCGCTCGCCTTTCGCTGACGGAACGAATTCAAGAGGCGTCCTTTCGTTGATTTGAATTCAGCTTCCGGGAAAGCCGCATTCATGATCTGATCGGAGAAATAGCCAAGTGCGGTGTCGAGGTTTTTTGTGAGCGTTTGCATTGAAACCGTCGAGGTATCGAATGACGAACCTGCATTCACTGACGCTCCGATCGCCTGCAGCCCATTGGCGATATCCAGTGCCGAACGGGTCTTCGTACCTTGGTTTAGCATCGAGGCCGTCATTGACGCAACGCCCGATTTATCTGCGCTTTCGAGAGCACCGCCCGCATTGACGACGAGATTCATCGAAACTATCGGCAGTTCGTTCTGCTTGACGATCCAAACGTTGAGGCCGTTCGAGAGCTTTGTTTTCTCTATCGCCGGCAGGCTAAGCTTCGGATCCGGTCCGGGTTTGGGAAGCATCGCTTCCTGCTTGGCGATCAGAGCGGTGTCCTTTTTCTTGGTCTCCGTCGAAGCGGGCTTGTCAGCTTTGGCCGGCGGCGGAGGTGTCTTAGACGGTACTGCGGACAGAACGAGATGGTTTGCAGTGAGGTACTTGTTCGCGACGCGTTTTACGTCCTCAGAAGTGACCTTTCTGTAGCGGTCGAGATTTGACTGAAAATAGTTCGGCTGGCCCAGATATCCGGCATAGTTGGTGAGGGCACTTCCTTTGCCGAAAACTGTCTGCAGGCCATAAATCGCCTGCGCCTCACGCTGCGTTACCGAACGTGTGATCTCGTCAGCCGTCGGGCCGTCTTTCTTGATCCGCTCAAGTTCCGTGTTGATCGCGGCCTCGATCTCGTCCAGAGTTTTACCCGGACGGGCGGTCGCGGAGACCTGGAAAAGCCCTGCGATCTCGTTGGTGTTGTTACTGGCGAAGACGTTAGCGACAAGCTCATTCTTGTAAAGCAAATTGCTCTGGAGCCGGGAACCGCGTCCGCCGGACAGTATGTTGGAAAGCACATCGAGTGGAGCTTCGTCCGCTGCGTAGGCCGGAACTGAGGCCCATGTGAGCGAGATTCGTGACGCGTTTGCGAAAGGATCTTCGTACGACTTTCGCACCACGCTCGAGAGTTGAGGCACCGGAAGGTTGGGCCGGACGATCGGCTGGCCGGCTTTCATGCCGCCAAAGTACTTCTCGATCCAGGCCATGGTCTGCTTCTCGTCGAAATCGCCCGAGATCGCCATGACCGTATTATTAGGCACGTAATAGGTTCGGAAAAAAGACTTTACATCTTCGAGCGACGCGGCAGAGAGGTCTGCCATTGAGCCGATCACGTCCCAACGGTAAGGATGGCCCTCGGGGTACATTACCTCATAGGTCATCTCCGACATTGCTCCGTAAGGTACGTTATCGACGCGTTGGCGACGCTCATTTTTAACGACATCGCGCTGATTATCGAGCTTTGCCTGGTCCATCGCGGCGAGCAAGTTGCCCATGCGGTCGGCTTCCATGTAGAGCGTTCGTTCGAGCATGTTAGACGGTACGGTTTCGTAATAGAAGGTGCGGTCCTGATCGGTCGTACCGTTGACGCTGCCGCCCATCTCATCAACCGCACGCCAGCCGTCGATAAAATTCCCTGAGCCCTGAAACATCATGTGCTCGAAAAGGTGGGCAAAACCGGTGCGGCCATTCGCTTCGTTCTTTGAGCCGACGTGATAGAACATGTTCACAGAAACGATCGGTGTCGAACGGTCCTGATGCATCACAACGGTCATCCCGTTTTTCAGCTTGTACTGTTTAACGTTGATCGGGGGCAGCTTATCGCCCTGGCCGAAAACGGGTGCCGTCGATGTAATGGCAAATATCAGAAAGAAAAGAGACAGGAAAGTGCGTCGCATGTTTAACTCCTTAAAGACTCGGGCGATATGCCGAAAAAAGCCAAAGGACACCTGCCTTTAAGACAGATGCCCGCTAACTAAATTTTGAGATTCCAGATTGTGTTACGGAGACTAGCTTGTCTTGGTTTCAACCGTTGCGAGAGCGGCGATCTTTTCGCGTTTCGAGACCACCACGCCGCCTGGCTTCTCGACGGTGATGGCGAACATTCCTGGCTCGACCGCCTTCAGCTTGGCATCGATCGGGATGATAACCTCGCCATTTTCGGCAACGTCGAAGGTTCCGCCGTCGATTGGCGTGGCCTTATCCTGCGTCTTGTCGAAGATCCACAGTTGATAGGTCTCTTTGGCCTTGTCGTTTGCCGGCAAGCCCTTGAAACGCATGTAGCCCTGCTGCTTTTCATCGCTCCAGACTACGTCACCTGAGAGATCTTTCAGCTCTTTAACGTTTCCTGCAGCCCAATTCGCCTTGATAAGGCCGGCGGTCGACTTCAAAAGCTCTTCCCGCAATTCGCCCGGTGTTTTAACTTTTGGTGTTTCGACCGTGACAGGATTAACAGCCAACTGCTGCGGCTTAGAATTCGTTATATAAATGTTTACGGCAAGGGCGATACAGGCCGCGAGAGCCGCCGTCCAGCCAAGCCACCCGAACCATCCGGAGGCTGGCCGCTCGTTCTCGTCGGTCTTGTAGACCGGAGGCCACGGAGATTCCTGACCAACTAATTTTTCGGCGTTCGCAGAGATCTTGGCAAATAGATGATCAGGCATCGGCACGACCTCGCCAAAATCGATCATGCTGATCGCAGCGGCTGTCATCTCGAGCGATCGAAACTCAGCATCTGCCATTCCGGGATCGATCTGACCGAGCTGCATTTCCTCTGCTTCATCCAGCCCGTATATCGCCTTCTTGGTAAGAAGATCGAAGAGTATTTCATTCTTTTCTTCGCTCATGCTCTCACCTCCTGAGACACGCTCGACCCACCGAGCCCTAAATATTCCCTGACCTGCAAGATTCCACGCCGTGCGTGCGTTTTGACGGTGCCCAGCGGCATTCCCGTTGCATCTGATATCTCTTGGTGGGACATCCCCTGAACTATTGATAATCTAAGCACCTGCTGCTGCTCCGGCCGAAGCGTACGCATCGCCTCCGCCGCCTGCTGTGCTTCAAGACTGACCTGCATATCTTTGTCGGCTCTCGTGAAAGGTTCGAGCAGAACATCGTCCAGAGAATCTGCAGAAATACGGCGGGAAGAAAATCTGATCTTGTCGATCAGGCGGCGGCGAGCGATCATCGCGATGAATGTCGTTTCCGACGATTTCGTCTCGTCGAACCGTTCGGCATTTTTCCAAATATCAACGAAAATTTCCTGCACAGCGTCCTCCGCGTCATCAGGATTTCGAAGCATTTTACGCGCAATGGACCACACGAGTCCGCCGTACTTTTTCAGGCAGTCCTGAACAGCGCTTCTGTCTCCCTCTGCTATGCGTTGTAAGATCGCTTGGGTCACAAATTATTCTTGAGAATCATTTATCTTCCTAAAGCTACCTTATTTCATCCGCAGTTGCCAACCGCTGTGTGAATCACAGTCTCGGCGTCAACGTAATAGATTTCGCAGACAAAATAAGATTGGATTCAGGCCATCGAACCAGCCTCTTTCCGCGTCGAAAAGATAGAAATAACAAACAGTGTCAAAAGAACGAACGACGTAAGTGCTGACAATAGGCAGAACTGGCAAAACGCCCCTATCAACGCTCCCTGAACATAAAGCAGGTAGGCCGATGTAACAGCCATTATCGTAACCTGCACACCGAAAAGCTTCCACATGCGTCCATCACCAAACGCCGTCAACAGAGCCAGCGAGAACGCTGCAAAGTACGCGGCCGCTCCGAATGCTGCAAGCGGAATTCCGCCGATCTCGGCCCATTGACTGTTCAACACCTGTTCACAGCCTTCGATGATGCTGCATGGAACGGGTTCGGCTGTGTAATGGTGGACCGTGAGATATATAGAATCAGCAATTCCAACAAGCGCAACGACCGCGGCTGCAACGGGCAGTTTAGCGATCGAAGTCGACGGTGATGTATCCGGAATATCTGGATCCATTATTTACCGGTATTGGCCGCGTTAGCTGCAGGTGCCGCACCAGGCTCTTCCTTTGGCGCGGTTCCTTTCTGAAGTTCTCCATCAATGATCACTTTCAACTTCGGAACGGACATCTCGGCATATGGAACCGAGATCCCATTGATATAGAGTGTCGGGGTAGAATTCACACCGATCGCCTTGCCGCGAGCAAGGTCGGCATCAACCCGCCCTTTGGCAGCGATACCTGCCATATCGGATTCCCATTTAGCGACGTCGATACCGATCTTCTCCGCATAGCCCTTCCACATTTGCTTATAGGTGGGTGCGGCGGTCCAGGCTTGCTGATTGGTAAAGAGAAGATTCTGCAGGTCCCAGAATTTACCCTGCAGCCCCGCAGCCTCGGCAGCAACAGAAGCCTCGTATGCTTTGTCATGAGCAGGTATCGATAACGGATAATTACGATATACGAATTTGATACGTGAGCCGTAAAGAGACTTTATCTCGTTCATTACCGGGTGAGCGGCAGCGCACGACCCGCACTGAAAATCTGCAAACTCCTCAAGCGTAACGGTCGCAGCCTGCGAACCGACCATGTTCGGCGGAGAAGCTCCCGGAGGAGCGTTAGGCGGAATTTTATCTTTATCTTTAGGGGCCGTATTCGAATTAGTATTTTTAGCCACGTTGCTATTTGCTGTGCCTGATTTCGATGTGCTGTACAAATACCATGCCCCGATCAACGCAACGACTAGTACTCCGCCAATAATAAGAAACGGTGTATTGCTTTTAGGCTCTTTGCCTTTGCTCTTAATTTCTTGTGTCATAGGAAAATAAAATCTACTTCACCGCCCTGATGCGCTTATTGCCAAGGCGTTTCTCTTCCATTTCGTGGAGCGTTTCGACCACTTTTTCGTAAATACCGTCAGCGTCGAGCCCGTAATGTGCCATCAGCAGCTTAGGGTCACCGTGCGTAACGATCTCATCAGGTACGCCCATTCGAACAACCTTTATTTTATCGGAAAAATCATTTTCTTCAAGCATCTCGAGAACGGCAGAACCGAAACCACCTGCGAGATACGCGTCCTCGACCGTAACGATCAGGCCCGATCTTTTGGCTATGCTGAGGATCAATTCGTCATCGAGCGGCTTAACGAACCTAGCGTTAATGACCGTGGCGTCAATGCCGTCTTTCGCTAAATTATTCGCAGCTTCGACTGCCGGATAGACCATCGCACCATAAGCAATTATCGCGACGTCGTCTCCGTCTCGGAGGATCTCGCCCTTGCCGATCTCCATTTTCTTAGGGGCAGCACTGATATCAACGCCAAAACCGTTGCCGCGTGGATACCTAATTGCCGCCGGTCCGGGATGATCGATCGCGGTGAGCATCATGTCACGCAACTCGGCCTCGTCCTTCGGAGCCATCAGAACGATGTTGGGATAGCCGCGAAGGTAAGTGATATCAAGCAATCCGTGATGGGTCGGTCCATCGGCACCGACGATGCCCGCACGGTCCATCGCTATCGTGACGTTCAGATCCTGCAGGCAGACGTCGTGGATCACCTGATCGAATGCCCGCTGCAAGAACGTCGAATATATCGCCGCGACCGGCTTTAATCCCTCGCACGCCATACCGGCGCAGAACGTGATCGCATGCTGCTCGGCAATCCCAACATCGTAGGAACGCTCGGCAAATTTCTCAAGAACCTTATCGACCCCAGTTCCGTCGGGCATCGCGGCGGTGAGGGCGACGATCGTTTCGTCTTTCGCCATCAGCTCGCACATCGTGTCGCCGAAGACCTGTGTATAAGTAGGAGCGGCAACCTTGCTTGATTTGTAAGGCAAGCCTGTTTTCGGATCGAACGGGCCGGTCGCGTGATATGCGTAGTAGTTTTTCTCGGGGTTAGGGAATCCTTTTCCTTTGGTCGTCAAAGCATGAACGATGACGGGGCCGTCATCAATTTTCTTGGCGTCTTCCAACGCTCGTACCAACGCCGCGACGTTGTGGCCGTCGACATAGCCGATGTACTTGAAGCCAAGCTCATTAACCAAGGCTCCGGGCAGAACGGCGGCTGCGATAGCGTCCTTGAATGATTTCGCCGCCCGGCGAAGCGATCCGCCGATGCCCGGCACACTTCCGAGTGCGTCGCCGATCTCTTCTTTAAGGTGTTGATAACTCTGGGCTTCCTTTATTCTGCCGAGATAGCCGCTCAGGCTGCCGACGGCCGGGGCGATCGACATGCCGTTGTCGTTCAGTATAACGATCAGGCGTGATTTCAGATGGCCGGCCTGGTTGATCGCCTCCATAGCCATTCCGCCCTGCAAAGACGAATCGCCGATCATCGCACATACGTGAAAATCCTTTTTCTTAACGTCACGAGCGACCGCCATTCCAAGCGCCGCCGATATAGAGGTCGAGGCGTGGCCCGCGCCGAATGCATCGTATTCCGATTCATCACGGCGAAGAAAGCCCGAAAGCCCGCCATACGTTTTTATCGTGTGCAGTTGGTCTCGGCGGCCGGTAAGTATCTTGTGCGCGTATGCCTGATGGCCGACATCCCAAACGAGCTTGTCATTCGGCGTGTCGAACACGTAATGCATCGCAACAGCCAATTCGACTGCACCCAGGCTCGCACCTGTATGACCGCCGACACGCGAACACGTGTCGATAATAAATTGACGAACCTCATCCGCGACCTCCTGAAGGTCATCGACCTTTAATTGGCGCAAATCGGCGGGTGAATTAATCTCTGATAAAAATCTCATCTAAAAGAACCACTTCAATTACTTTCAAATGTCGCATTTTAGCTAGCCAAAAGGCAAATCAAACAGAGCTTGAATCTTTACATTTCTTTACCCCGATCGGCTAAAAAACCTCAACCAAAGGCTATCGGCGCGCGTCAAAGTAGGGACAGGCGAAAGCTTAATATTAATTATCGAGGTAAAAACAATGTCATTAAGATCTAAATTTCTTCCCGTACTTTCATTAACATTTGCGGTAGCTATGTTCGCAACCTTCTCTTTCGCACAGGATACAACTCCGTCTGCTCCTGTTCCTTCGAAAGCAGATAAGGTTTTCAAGGGCGGTCGCGACAAAATGGCCCAAAGGGCTTTCGGCGGCCGGCACGGCAAACGCGGTGCGCTAGCATTTCTTCGCGGGATCAACCTTACCGACGATCAGAAGGCAAAGATCAAGTCGATCCGTGAGGCCAATAAGCCGGATCAGGCAGTGATCACGGAACTTCGCACCATCCGGGAAGCACGTAAAAGCGGCACTGCTGTAACACCCGAGCAGAAAGCCCGGATGCGGGAATTCCGCGAGCAGTCAATGACGAAAATGAAGTCGGCTCACGAGCAGGTCCTCGCCATTCTGACACCTGAGCAGAAAGCGCAGATCGAAACCCGCAAGACTGAAATGCGTCAGCGTTTCGAAGATCGCAAAGCTAACCGGAAAGGCCGTCCGGCTCCGCCTGCGGTTGAAAAGCCCAAGGACAACTAATTGATCCCCAATGATCGGCTAAAAAGGCGTGAAGCGAATAGCTTCACGTCTTTTCTGCTTTGCGAAACGAAAAAAAAGGCTGACCTCGCGATCAGCCTTTTTCCATTTGCCCTTGTTTCAGACTAAATGTCGTCATCATCATCGAGTTCGACCTTCATCGCTTCATCGATGTCGAAAACCTCTTCGGTTTCGGTCTCCTCGACATCCAGATCGATATCGTCTTCAACCTCATCGACGAAAGGTTCGTCATCCACTTCAGCGAGAGCTGCCGGTAAAGGCAGGTCAATACCGCCGCGGATGTAATCACCCATTTCGTCGAATTCATCCTCCTGCTTCCGGTTCTCGGTAGCATCGTACGCGACTTTGACGTTGCGGTAATACTTCATACCGGTTCCGGCTGGAATGAGGCGTCCCATGATGACGTTCTCCTTCAGACCGCGGAGGTAATCTATACGTCCCGAGATCGCAGCTTCGGTAAGGACACGAGTCGTTTCCTGGAAGCTGGCCGCCGAGATGAACGAGTCGGTCGAAAGCGAGGCTTTCGTGATACCGAGCAAGAGCGGTTCGCCGACCGATGTCTGGCCGCCTTCGTCACGAACGCGAGCATTCTCGTCCTCGTAACGGAAACGGTCGACCTGTTCCTCAAGCAGGAATTCGGTATCGCCGACTTCCTTGATCTTGACCCAACGCAGCATCTGACGAACTATGACCTCGATATGCTTGTCGTTGATGTTCACACCCTGAAGGCGATAAACTTCTTGGATCTCGTTCACGATGTAGTTCTGCAACGCTTCCATACCGAGAACACGCAGAATATCGTGCGGGTTGAGCGGTCCGTCCATGAGCGGTTCGCCCGAACGTACACGATCTTCTTCCTGCACGTTGATGTGCGTACCGCGCGGAATGTCGTATTCACGTTCGCTGCCGTCATCACCGGTGATGATGAGTTTGCGTTTACCCTTTGAGATCGGGCCGAACCTGACCACACCATTGATCTCAGACATGACAGCCGTTTCGCCGGGACGCCGTGCTTCGAAAAGCTCAACGACACGCGGCAGACCGCCGACGATATCTTTCGTCTTGGTGGTTTCACGCGGGATCTTCGCAATCACGTCGCCGGGCTCGACTTCCTGAGCGTCTTCAACGATCAGATTGGCCGTGATCGGCATCTGATAGGTCTTCTGGACCTTATTACCGCTGCGGATCTCGAGACGCGGCTGATTTTTCTCATCCGAGTCTTTGACCACGAGACGTTTCTGACCGGTGACCTTATCGATCTCTTCTTCGACCGTCTTGCCTTCCTTGAGGTCCTGATATTTTACAACACCCTTGACCTCGGTGAGGATGGCGAAGGTGAACGGATCCCACGTTACGAGAACGTCGTCTTCCTTGACCTTCTGACCGTCTTTGACGTGAAGCTCGGCACCATAAACTACCTTGTAGTGAGCGACTTCGCGGCCGCGTTCGTCAACGAGAGCGATCTCGGACTGACGACGCATCGAAACCATTTCGCCCACACGGTTCTTAATTACCTTAAGATCGCCGAGGAATCTGACGGTTCCGTCCATCGCAGCAACGTGCTTGGTTTCCTGCTCGAGACGGGCCGTACCACCGACGTGGAAGGTTCTCATCGTAAGCTGCGTTCCCGGTTCGCCGATCGACTGTGCGGCGATAACGCCGACAGCCTCACCGATCTCGACCGTGTTGCCGGTCGCGAGGTTGCGGCCGTAGCATTTGACGCAGATACCGCGACGCGTTTCACAGGTCAAGGCCGAGCGTATCTTTACTTTCTGTAAGCCCGAAAGCTGTACTGCGGACCCGAGATCTTCGTCGATCTCGGTGCTTGCCTCGACAATGACCGTGCCGTCGACCGGATCGATTATGTCATCAAGCGATGTGCAGCCGACGATGCGGTCACGGAGCGATTCAACCTCTTCACCGTTACGGATGATAGCCTCGGCCCAAACGCCGCGCATCGTTCCGCAGTCCTGTTCCGAGACAATAACGTCCTGAGCAACGTCCACCAAGCGGCGTGTCAGGTAACCTGAGTCAGCCGTTTTGAGTGCCGTATCGGCGAGACCCTTACGGGCACCGTGCGTCGAGATGAAGTACTGGAGAACGTCCAAACCTTCGCGGAAGTTAGCGAGAATTGGATTCTCGATAATTTCGCCCGACGGCTTGGCCATCAGGCCTCGCATACCGGCGAGCTGACGGATCTGAGCTTCAGAACCTCGGGCTCCGGAATCCGCCATGACGAGGATCGGATTAAGTTCTTTACGTTCTTTTTCGCGAGTGTTCATCGCCTTGAACATCTCTTTCGCAACGCGATCGGTCACGTCGGACCAGATGGCCGTAACCTTGTTGGTACGTTCCATGTCGGTCATGGTCGCGTCTTCGTACTGTTTGCGAAGTTTCTCGACCTCGATCTGAGCTTCAGCAATGATCGCTTTCTTGCTCGACGGCGTGACCATATCGTCAATACCGATCGAAACACCGGCACGAGTTGCCGCCATGAAGCCCATCGTCTTCAGATCGTCGAGTAACGCAACTGTATGCGCGTGGCCGAGTTTGAAGTGGCAGAACGTCACCAAAGACTGCAAACCTTTCTTCTTAAGAACACCGTTGACGTACGGCAAACCGTCACGCGTCAGGCGTTCGTTAAATACTGCCCGTCCCGCGGTCGTGTCGAGGATCAGATCGACTTTCTCACGAGCGGTCGCACGCATAACGTCCTGCATGTTGTGCTCGAGCGTGAGATCGATCAGATCGCCTCTCCATCTTAGCTTGATCTTCGTCTGCGTTTCGATAACGCCCGCGTCGAGAGCGAGCAGCACGTCTTCGATCGAGCCAAAAACCTTGTTGTGGCCCTTCATATCGTCGCGAGCGAGCGTCAGGTAATAGCAGCCAAGAACGATATCCTGTGAAGGAACCGCGATCGGCTGGCCCGATGCCGGCGAAAGCAGATTGTTCGATGCGAGCATCAAAACGCTGGCTTCGATCTGTGCTTCGGCAGACAGAGGAATGTGAACGGCCATCTGGTCACCGTCGAAGTCGGCGTTGAAAGCCGAACAGACGAGCGGGTGAATTTTGATAGCTTTACCTTCGACCAGAACCGGTTCGAAAGCCTGAATACCGAGACGGTGAAGCGTCGGAGCACGGTTCAGCAGAACCGGATGCTCGCGAATGACTTCCTCGAGGATATCCCACACGATCGGTTCCTGGCGTTCAACCATTTCGCGTGCCTGCTTGATGGTAGCGGCGTGCTGGTCTTTCTCCAATTTGTTATAGATAAATGGCTTAAAGAGTTCAAGAGCCATTTTCTTCGGCAAACCGCACTGGTGCAGTTTCAGCTCCGGACCGACCACAATAACCGAACGTCCCGAGTAATCCACACGTTTTCCGAGCAGATTCTGACGGAAACGTCCCTGTTTCCCCTTGAGCGTGCCCGACAGCGATTTGAGCGGGCGGTTGTTCGCACCACGCAGCACGCGGCCGCGGCGTCCGTTATCGAAGAGAGCATCAACAGCTTCCTGAAGCATGCGTTTTTCGTTACGAACGATAACCTCAGGTGCTCTCAATTCGATCAGCTTCTTCAGACGGTTATTGCGGTTGATAACGCGGCGGTACAGATCATTAAGATCCGAGGTCGCGAAACGGCCGCCGTCTAGGGGCACGAGCGGGCGGAGCTCAGGCGGGATGACCGGAATGACATCCAGGATCATCCACTGCGGATCGTTGCCCGAGCGAAGGAACGAGTTCGAAACCTTCAAACGCTTAGAATACTTGAGCTTTTTCTGCTGCGATGTCTCTTCACGCATTTTGACGCGAAGTTCATCGACGAGTTCGGCAATGTTGATCTGCCCAAGCAGATCCTTGATCGCTTCGGCGCCCATTTTCGCAATGAACTGATTCGGGTAATCACGCGTCAATTCACGAAAACGCTCGTCCGTGAGCAGGTCTTTCTGCTTGAGATCAGGAACGTCACCTTCATCAACGACGATGTACGTCTCGAAGTAAAGTATCTTCTCAAGATCGCGGAGCGTGATGTCGAGCAGATGGCCGATACGCGATGGCAGTCCTTTAAAGAACCACACGTGCGAACATGGCGAAGCCAGCTCGATGTGGCCGAGACGCTCACGGCGAACTTTCGACTGTGTGACCTCGACGCCGCACTTGTCGCAGATGACGCCGCGATGCTTCATCCGCTTGTATTTTCCGCAGAGACATTCCCAGTCAGAGACCGGTCCGAAAATGCGTGCGCAGAACAGGCCGTCACGTTCCGGTTTGAACGTTCTGTAGTTGATCGTTTCCGGCTTGGTTACCTCACCGTGCGACCATGAACGTATCTTATCCGGCGACGCGAGGCTGATGCGGATCGCTTCGTAATTTGTCGTCAGTTGCGTTTTGCTTTCGTTATTAAATCGAAACATTTTTTCTCCTAAAACTCAGCGTCCTGTATAAATAGGACTTATAGGTCATATGGGACGTATAGGTCCTATTTTTAGTCGACGCCAACCAGTGCATCCACACCAGCCACGACCTCATCCGGATCGATCTCGTGCTCCTGAATCAGCTCGACATCGAGACACAAGGATTGCAGCTCGCGGACCAGAACGTTGAACGATTCCGGAATGCCCGGTTCGAAGTTCGAAACACCCTTGACGATCGTTTCGTAGATCTTCGAACGTCCGGCCACGTCGTCGGATTTGCATGTGAGCAATTCCTGCAGAATGTGAGCCGCACCGTAGGCTTCGAGCGCCCAAACCTCCATCTCTCCGAAACGCTGTCCGCCGAACTGTGCTTTACCGCCCAGAGGCTGCTGCGTAATGAGTGAGTATGGTCCGATCGAGCGGGCGTGGATCTTGTCGTCCACAAGGTGTGAGAGTTTCAACATATAGATGTAACCCACACAAACCTTCTGCTCGAACTGCTCGCCTGTCATACCGTCATAGAGACGAGTCTTGCCCGATGGGCCGACCGATGCCGGAATACCGAGTTCGTCGTACTTCTCGTTTGCCTTGACGATGTAACCCTTGATCTCTTCTTCGCTTGCTCCGTCAAAAACGGGAGTTGCAAAGTGAAGTCCAAGGATGCGGGCAGCCCATCCGAGATGCGTCTCGAGGATCTGTCCGACGTTCATACGCGATGGCACGCCGAGCGGGTTTAGCACGATCTCGACCGGTGTTCCATCCGGCAAGTACGGCATATCTTCCTCAGGCAGAATGCGGGCGATAACACCCTTGTTACCGTGGCGTCCAGCCATTTTGTCGCCGACCGAAAGCTTACGCTTCATGGCAACAAAGACTTTGACCATCTTGATGACTCCCGGAGGCAATTCGTCGCCCTGCTTGAGCTTAGTGATCTTTTCGTCGTAGATGTCGCGAAGAATGTTGATCTGGCGTTCGGTACGCTGTTCGTATTCTTTGACTTCACCAGCGATGTCGATCGAACCGGCAGCGACCTCAGCCTTGCGGAGGAACTTGGTGTCGACCTCTTTGAGAATTTCACGCGTCAGCGTTTCGCCCTTCTTGATCAGCACGTCCTTGCCGTCAACGAGGTCTTTCGTCAGCTTGCGGCCGTCGAAAAGCTCGTAGATGCGCTCGTCACGCTGTTCCTGCAGGATACGAATTTCGTCGTCGAGATCGCGGTGGAAATCGTCCTCTTCCATTCCCTCGATATCGAGTGAACGCTCGTCCTTGTCCTGGCCCTTGCGGGTAAAGATCTGAACGTCAACGACTGTACCGTCGATTCCCGGAGGGCAGGTGAGCGAAGCGTCTTTAACGTCGCCGGCCTTTTCACCAAAGATCGCACGGAGAAGTTTTTCTTCCGCCGTCAGCTGCGTTTCGCCTTTCGGCGTAACTTTACCAACGAGAACCGAACCCGGTTTGACGTGAGCACCGATACGGATGATCCCCGACTCGTCGAGATCGCGGAGCATATTCTCACCGATATTCGGAATGTCACGCGTGATCTCCTCAGGTCCGAGCTTGGTATCGCGGGCCTCGATCTCGAGTTCCTCGATGTGGATCGAAGTGTAGTAATCGTCCTTCACCATCTTCTCAGACACCAAAATGGCATCCTCAAAGTTGTATCCGCGCCAAGGCATAAATGCCACGAGCACGTTTCGACCGAGAGCAAGTTCGCCGCGGTCCGTACAGGGACCGTCGGCAATGACCTGGCCCTTTGTGACGCGTTCGCCAACCTCGACGATGGGACGCTGGTTGATACATGTGTTCTGGTTAGATCGCTTAAATTTGACGAGCGAATAAATATCCGCCGTCACCTCACGCGAGATCGTGCCGTCGACCTGATGGTCGGCTTTGACGATGATGCGTTCCGAGTCAACGAAATCGACCACGCCGTCACGTTTGGCAATAACAACCGCACCCGAATCGCGAGCGGCGATCTTCTCCATACCCGTTCCCACATACGGCGAATCGGCACGCAGAAGCGGAACTGACTGACGCTGCATGTTCGAACCCATAAGAGCACGGTTAGCATCGTCGTTCTCAAGGAACGGTATGAGCGACGCAGCGACCGAAACGAGCTGTTTCGGCGAGACGTCCATGTACTGGATGTCCTGACGGTCAGCGGTAATGAATTCACCTTTCTGCCGGGCCGCATTTCGCTCATTGACGAAATTACCCTTTTCATCGAGTTCGATATTTGCCTGGCCGATGATCCATTTATCTTCTTCCCAAGCGGTCAGATAGAACGGCCATGGTTCGAACACTGCCTGCTGCTGGTCTTTTTTCAGCTTGGCGTTCGCTGCCTCGACATCCTCAAGCGGCACGTGATCACCCGGCTTGAAGCTGGTATCACCACCGTTTTTCAGGCGGACGTATTCAATAACGCGACCGTCAACGACACGCCGATACGGCGATTCGATAAAACCGAACTCATTAATTCGAGCAAAGCATGACAGCGACGAGATAAGGCCGATGTTCGGGCCTTCAGGCGTCTCGATCGGGCAGATACGGCCGTAGTGGGTCGGGTGAACGTCACGAACCTCAAATCCGGCACGTTCACGCGAAAGACCGCCTGGTCCGAGCGCCGATAGACGGCGTTTGTGCGTAATTTCCGACAGCGGATTCGTCTGGTCCATGAACTGCGAAAGCTGCGACGAACCGAAGAACTCACGAACCGCAGCCGTCACCGGCTTCGCATTCACGAGGTCTCGCGGCATCGTGGTGAACATGTCCTGTTGAATGGACATCTTCTCCTTGATCGCACGCTCCATACGCTCGAGGCCGATGCGGAATTGATTTTCGAGCAGCTCACCGACCGCGCGAACGCGGCGGTTGCCGAGATGATCGATATCGTCCTGGCTGTAATGCTCACTGTCCTTCTTCATCTTGAGAAGGTAATTAACGACCTCAACGAAATCACCAGCCTGTAAAAGCGGGTCAGTGATCCGGTCACGCTCAGGGCGGCCCATTTTGATGTTGAATTTCAAACGTCCGACACGCGACAGATCAAAACGGCGTGTGTCGAAGAACATGCCTTCGAGCAGACGATATGCCGTTGGAACCGTTGGCGGATCGCCCGGACGCATCTTGCGGTAGATCTCGAGCAATGCATCGACCGGTTTCGAAATTGGATCTTTTCTGATAGTCGCCGAAATGATCTCGCCGATAACGTCGCGTTTCGGGAAAAAGACGGTCAGATTTGAAACGCCTTCTTCGATGATCTGCGAAAGCTTACCGGCAACGATCTCGGTGTTCGCCTCAACGACGACCTCACCAGTTTCGGTATTGACAATGTCGTCGAGTGCAAAAGCTCCTTCGAAATCAGCGGCCGCGACCTCGATCTTATCTCTGCCCATTCGCCGAAGGTCGGCGAGAGCGGATTTGGTAACTTTTTTCCCTTTGCGGGTAACGTCCTCTTTTTTGTCCTTAATGTCTTCTTCTGCCCGCATTCCGACAAGATGGGTTTCACCTTCCGGTTTGACGTTGAGGCAAAGCCTGCCTTTTTCAATCGTAACGTCGTCGGTGACGTAGAAAAGTTTTAGAATGCTCGCGTTTGAATAATCCGCACTCTTTACAACCTCTTCGAGGATGTTGTCCGAAACCGTCTTCATGTCGATCTGCGGATTCAGCCACAGGCCGAGGGCACGAAGGAAAACGGTGGCAATGATCTTTCGCTTACCCAGACGAGCGTGAAGAATACCCTTCTGATCGTATTCGAATTCAACCCACGAACCTCTATACGGAATGATCTTCGCCAGGTATTCGTCGCGGTCGCCCTTGAAGAAAACACCCGGCGAGCGATGGAGCTGTGAAACGATGACTCGCTCAGTACCGTTGATAATGAAGGTACCGTTGTCCGTCATCAGCGGAATTTCGCCGAAGAAAACATCCTCTTCTTTAATATCGCGGATCGTCGATACCCCAGTATCAGGATCTTTGTCATAGACAGTCAGACGAATCTTGACCTTGAGCGGAACGCTGTATGACATTCCGCGTTCCTGACATTCCTGCTGATCGTGTTTGTGTTTGAGGCCGACCGGCTCACCGCAGTTGTTGCAGAGATTCGGGCGGACCGCATTGAACGTGCCGCAGTTGTTACAAAGCACTTCGGCAGGATTGAACGGATCGACCTTGATCTTAGCCGAGCAATTCTTACAATTTGCACGTAAGTGCTCCAGGCCCTCGAGGTTTCCGCATTTGCACTGCCAGTTACCGATCTGATATTCAACGTATTCAAGAGTTGCCGTCTCACGAAAATCCGAAACCGGGAAGATCGACGCGAACACGGACTGAAGGCCGATATAGTCGCGCTCCTCCGGGATAAGGTCCATCTGCAGGAATCGATTGTAAGATTCGCGCTGGACCTCAATGAGATTCGGGATCTGCGCCGACGTGTAGATCTTTGAGAAATCTACTCTCTGCGGCGATTGGCTAGTTCGTCGTCCTAGGCCGTTCGGGCTGCTTTGTAGAGGATTGTTGATCATATGATTAATGCGGGCGATAAAAAATACGTTGATTTTTGGAAACGTTGCTGATACGATGCCCCTAGCAAAGTTCCTTTTAAACTCTCTCGCGGTAAAGACGGCAAATGCGGCCCTAGGTAAAGTTTACCCAGACCGCTTCTTTAAGCAGCATTTGCTTGAAATAAATTTTCCGAGCGTGTCAGAAAGGACACCGACTCTCCACGTGTGTGCGGCTCATGAGCCGCGTCCAAAACCACCGAAGGCGTAAACGCCGTTGGCTTACTAAACCTACTTATCGCACGGCGAAAATAAAATAGCGGTGCGAACCTCTTAGCTTAGCAACAAATCATCGAAAAGGCAAGGCCTTTTTTTTGAACAAAGATGCGCCGGGAAGGCGGGCTGCAAATTACAGCTGACCCGCTTTCCCGGCGATCATTTCCCAAGTCGAAAACTATTTGAGCTCGACAGTTGCACCAGCTTCCGTGAGCTTGGCAGAGATCTCGTCTGCTTCTGCCTTCGAAACGCCTTCTTTGAGGGCTTTCGGAGCTGCATCGACGAGGTCTTTCGCTTCCTTGAGGCCAAGGCCTGCAACGACTTCGCGAACAACTTTGATGACCGCGATCTTGTTGCCGCCGGCCGAGGTGAGAACGACATCAAACGAATCTTTCTCTTCTGCAGCCGGAGCGTCACCGCCGCCAGCCGGAGCTGCCATCATCATCGGAGCTGCTGCTGCCGCTGCCGAAACACCGAAAACTTCTTCGAGTTCCTTGACCAATTCCGACGCTTCGAGAAGCGTCATGCCTTTCAAAAATTCGACTACATCTGCTTTTGTGGTTGCCATAACTTTAATATTTCTCCTATTTAGGGTTCTGTTAATTTAGTAGGTAGTTAATAGAGACTTTTCGATCTGCTACTAACCGCTTCTTGCCGCTAGAACCCAGGGACAAATTCGGTCGGGGTTGCATCACCTTTCCTCGCCTGTCCGAAGCCGCCGGTGACCTGACAAATCACTTGGGCTCGTTTTCCTTGAGCACGGCTGTTGCGAACGTTACCGCCCGCTATCTCAAATTTGAAATCTTAAATTTCAAATCTTGAATGATCGGGAACCAAGTCTCGCAACTTAGTTCCCGAAACAAAATCGTTTATGCTGCCGGTTCTTCCGCCGGAGCTTCTTCAGCAGCCGGTTCAGCTTCAGGCTCTGCGGCCGGAGCTTCTTCAGATGGAGCAGCCTCGACCGGAGCTTCAGCGGTTTCCACAGCTGGAGCCTCTTCTTCCGGAGCAGCTTCGACCTCAGCCGCCGGAGCCGGCTCTTCAGCCTTAGCTTCGGCTGCCGGAGCTGCACCTGCCGGTTTGTTCTCACCGATCTGCTTGATCACAACAGCAAGGTCACGCGGTACGGCGTTGATAACCGTAACGATACCCTGAGCCTGTGCGTTAATGACCCACAGAAGTTTGGAAATAAGCTCTTCTTTCGACGGCAGATTCGCGATCGTGGTGAGCTGGTCGAGGTTCACGAGTTTGCCGTCAACTACACCCGTTTTAAAGGTGTAGATGGCCGCATTTTCCTTCATGAACTTCGAAACTGCTTTCGAAAGAATGACCGGATCTCCGTCGGTCCACGCAATTGCGGTTACGCCTTTGAAAGCCTCAGCGGCATCTTCAAACTGCGTTCCTTTTACCGCGATGCGGGCCAGAGTGTTTTTTACAACCTGGTATTTAGCACCGGCCTCGCGAAGCTGGCTTCTGAATTCCTGATCCTTGGTAACCGTTAGCTTCGAAAAGCTGACGACCATTGCCGAGGTAGAATTCTGCAGCGACTCACTGAGGGCGTTCAGATCTGTTTGTTTTGTTTCTCTTGATTTCATTTCTCTTTCTCGCTCCTCAATTAAACGTACGCCAGCTCATCGAGCAGAACGCCCGGGCTCATCGTCGCGGCCAAATTAATTTTTTTCAGGTAACGTCCTTTAGCGGTCGTCGGCTTTGCCTTGATGACCGCGCTGATCAAAACTCGCGTGTTTTCCTGCAATTTTGCAGGGTCGAACGACACCTTTCCGACCGGCGAGTGAATAACGCCCGTTTTATCAACGCGATATTCGACCTTACCAGCCTTGGTTTCTTCGATTGCCGTTTTCACGTCCATCGTGACCGTTCCCGTTTTTGGATTTGGCATCAGGCCTCGAGGACCGAGAACCTTACCGAGCTGTCCGACCTTGCCCATCATATCGGGCGTCGCAATGAGTGCGTCGAAGTCGAGCCAGCCGCCTTTGATCTTGTCAACGATGTCGTCGCCGCCGGCAAAATCTGCTCCGGCTTCCTCAGCCTCGCGGATCTTATCGCTCTGAGCAATTACGACAATGCGTTTCGCCGTACCGCCCAAGCCGTGCGGCAGGACGATGGTTCCGCGGACGAGCTGATCCGCTTTTCGCGGGTCAACGCCGAGCCACATGGTGAGTTCGACGGTCTCGTCAAACTTAGCAAATGCGATCTCTTTTAATTTTGAGACCGCCTCTTCAAGCGTGTGCTTCTTGCCTGCCTCGATCTTTTCGGCAGCCGCAAGATATTTCTTGCCTCTTTTCATTTTACCTCCAGGTAGTAGCGGACAACTTAGTTGTCCTCCCTAATGAGACCTATATGACTTATCCGTCCTATAGGACCTATTTTATTCGATGGTCAAACCCATCGATTTCGCCGTTCCCTCGATAGTCCGCATGGCGGCCGCGAGGTCAGACGTATTGAGATCGACCATTTTTAATTTGGCTATCTCTTCGATCTTTGCTTTAGAGATCGAGCCTACTTTTTCCTTATTGGACTTGCTCGAACCCTTTGCGATGCCCGACGCTTTTCTCAAAAGATCGGCCGCTGGCGGAGTTTTAGTCACGAACGTGAACGAACGATCCGCATAAACTGTGATCACGACCGGCACCTTCATATCCGGATCGTCGTTTTGCGTTTTGGCGTTGAACGCCTTGCAAAACTCCATGATGTTAACGCCGTGCTGACCCAATGCAGGGCCGATCGGCGGAGCCGGATTGGCTTTGCCAGCCGGGATCTGTAACTTAATGTAACCTTCTATCTTCTTTGCCATACTTGTCGGACCGCAGGCTGCCAGCCTGCCAGTCTCTCCTTTCGATTAACGATGCCGTTTGCCGGCAATGTCCTCTTCCTGATCTTCAAACACGCAGGCTGGCAGCCTGCGTTCCGTCTACTCTTCCTCAGCAAACGTAACTTTTTCAACTTCTAAAAATGTCAATTCATACGGCGTCGAACGTCCGAAGATGGTGATCGAGACCTTGAGTGTCGATTTATCTTCATTGATCTCCTCAACCTTACCGGTGAAGCTCGCGAATGGGCCGGATTTGATCCTGACGACCTCGCCTACATCGTAGGTGAACTTCGGTTTCGGCTTCTCTGTCGCGACCTCGATGTTGCTGATGATCTGATCGACCTCGGCCTGAGTGAGCGGCGTTGGCTGTTTTCCACCAAGAAAGCCGGTCACCTTAGGCGTCGATTTGATCGCGTGAAACACGTTATCGGGAATCTTGCCCTTTTCGTCACAATCGATCTCAACGAGCACGTATCCGGGATAGAACATCCGCTCGGAGACATACTCTTTATTGCCGCGCATTTCGACGACTTTTTCCTTCGGAAGCAGAACTTCAGTGATCTGCTCGGCCAGCTCCATATCGCGGATGCGTGCCCCGAGGCTCTCGACCACCTTATTCTCATGCCCCGAATAGGTGTGGATAAAATACCACTGCTTCATCGTGAATTCCTTATGCTCCGGCGAGCTTATTGATGACCCATGTTAGGCCCTGGATAACGTAAACCCATCCCTGATCGATCAAGAACAAAAAAGCCGCAAAGAAAAAAACATTCAGGATCACGATGATAGTCGTGTTCTTCACATCTTCCGATGACGGGAATGTTGTCTTATCAAGCTCGGAACGCGTTTTTTGAATAAACTCGCCGATACCTTCTTTATGTTTCCCTTCGGCCTGTGCAACTGCTTCTGACACGTTTTTTCTCCTACAAATCTCTTTTTAATGGCAGGGGTAGCAGGACTCGAACCCGCACCTTAGGTTTTGGAGACCCGCATGCTAACCATTGACACCATACCCCTTTGTAATGAGTCAAGAGTAGCGAGCCTGGAGTCGTGAGCCGGAACTTAATTCCAGCTCACGACTCCAGACTCATGACTCCAGACTATTTATTTTCTCTGTGTACACGGTGGCAACGGCAACGATTGCAGAACTTTTTAAGCTCAAGCCTTCCAGGCGTGTTCTTTTTGTTCTTGGTCGTCGTATAGTTGCGCTCTTTGCACTCAGTGCACTGCAAAATAATGTTATCTCTTGGCATATTTCCTCTGGAACGCTGGCATCTTGCCGGCGTGTGTTGCCGGCAAGATGCCGGCATTCCAACTTACAAAACTACTTCTGAAACCGTACCGGCTCCGACTGTTCTGCCGCCTTCGCGGATAGCGAAACGGAGTCCTTTTTCCATGGCGATCGGAGCGATGAGCTCGATCTCCATCTGGATGTTGTCGCCCGGCATAACCATCTCAACTCCGGCCGGAAGGTGTGCAACGCCGGTCACGTCCGTTGTTCTGAAGTAGAACTGCGGGCGATATCCCGTAAAGAACGGGGTGTGGCGTCCGCCTTCTTCTTTCGTGAGGACGTATGCCTCAGCCTTGAACTTCGTGTGCGGTGTGATCGAACCCGGTTTCGCGATAACCTGTCCGCGTTCGATCTCTTTACGCTCGACGCCTCTCAGCAGAAGTCCGACGTTGTCGCCTGCCATTCCTGAATCGAGAAGCTTCTTGAACATTTCGACGCCCGTTACGACCGAGTTGCGTGTGTCTTTGATTCCGACGATCTCGACCGGTTCGTTGACGTTGATAACGCCGCGTTCGATTCTTCCGGTTGCGACTGTTCCGCGGCCCTGGATCGTGAAGATATCTTCGACCGGCATCAGGAACGGCTTGTCAGTCTCACGAGCAGGGGTCGGGATGAAATCATCCACCGTCTGCATCAGCTCATCGATCTTTACTTCCCATGCAGGATCGCCTTCGAGTGCTCTCAGTGCCGAGCCCTGGGTGATCGGTGTATCGTCACCAGGGAATTCGTATGAGCTAAGGAGTTCGCGGATCTCCATGTCGACCAGTTCGAGCAGCTCTGCGTCATCGACCATGTCTGCCTTGTTCATGAAGACGACCATCGAAGGTACGCCAACCTGACGGGCAAGCAGGATGTGCTCGCGGGTCTGCGGCATCGGGCCGTCCGTTGCTGCCACGACGAGGATCGCTCCGTCCATCTGGGCAGCTCCCGTGATCATGTTCTTGACATAGTCAGCGTGGCCCGGGCAATCGACGTGGGCGTAGTGACGATTAGCCGTCTCATACTCAACGTGCGACGTCGCAATTGTAATACCACGAGCCTTTTCTTCAGGTGCATTGTCGATCGAATCAAACGATCGAAACGTCATCTTCGCGTTGTGCTTCGACATCACTTTCGTGATCGCTGCCGTCAATGTCGTCTTGCCGTGGTCTACGTGCCCGATCGTTCCAATGTTCACGTGCGGCTTACTTCGGTCGAATTTCTCTTTACTCATTTCTCTTACTCTTCCTATTAATTGATCAACTAACGCTCTAAATAAACTGGAGCCCAAGCCGGGATTTGAACCCGGGACCTCATCCTTACCAAGGATGCGCTCTACCCCTGAGCTACTTGGGCAGCTCCAACTTTGTTCGCTGACAGCGAAAAAAATTGATGGAGCGGGAGACGAGATTCGAACTCGCGACATTCAGCTTGGAAGGCTGACGCTCTACCAACTGAGCTACTCCCGCAAACCATGATGAATATTGAATCAAAAATTCAACATTCATTTAATTATCAAAAATGGTGCATGGGGTAGGATTTGAACCTACGTAGGAAATTAATCCGACGGGTTTACAGCCCGTTGCCTTTGACCGCTCGACCACCCATGCGTGATCTAATTGATGCCTAAACCGACTTTTTGAGCCAATTAGCAAATTTCCAATAATAGCGAAGACTTTAAAGGCTTGCAAGCGCGGAAAGGCAGAAAATTGGCGCCTGTTAAGGCTTATCTCGAACGCGGGTGAAACTTCTCGTAGTTGCGCTTCAACTGCGTGTTCGTAATATGAGTATAGACCTGTGTGGTCGAAATGTCAGCATGGCCGAGCATTTGCTGCACCGACCGGATATCTGCACTATTCTGAACCAGGTGTGTTGCGAACGAGTGCCGCAGCGTGTGCGGTGAAACGCCTGTGAAGCCGCATTTATCAGCGTATTCCGTGATCGAGACGTAGATCGACTGACGGTTGACGGGTCTGCCGTTCGAGTTTACGAACATGTTCTCGATCTCGATATTTTCTTTTTTTCGACGCAGAACCAGGTAACTTTTTATCCACTCTATCGCACTTGAACCCACTGGCACACGGCGTGTCTTGCTGCCTTTTCCGGTTGTAGTGACGATGCCCGAGTCGAGATCGACGTTATTAATTTTTAAATTCACCGCTTCAGAAACGCGTAATCCCGACGCATACATCAGTTCCAGTATCGCCCTATCGCGAAGTCCCGATTCGGTCGCAGTATCGGGCGTAGCAAGCAAGGTCTCGATCTCGTGCCGATTAAGAAATCGCGGTAAATAGGCACTTTTCTGCGGAGCAACCAGATCCTCGGCCGGGTTTTTGGTCACGTGGCCGTCGAACATCAAAAACTTATAAAACCCTCGAACGGCACTGATAATACGGCGTTTCGAGTTCTCAGAAAGCTTCTCACCACCAAGGTCGATCAGCCATTCGCGAAGGTCCGTGCGGCCAAGCGTCAGCAGATCGAGGCCGTTTTTCGCGGACCACACTGACAACCGCCCGAGGTCGGTACCGTAGCTCTCGATCGAGTTAGCGGCAAGCCCTTTTTCGACGCGGCAGTATCTGAGGTATTCCCTGATGAGGTCGCGTTTGGGTCGATCCATATTATTTGCATCACGATCCGGATGCGTCGGGATGATCTTCAGTCCTAATTCTATGCAATCGGCGACCCCGAAAGCAACAAAATTAAAACAGCCACATTGGTAATGCACTTTGAGGAGATTGTTAGAGTAGTTTGCCGAGATTGGTAGAGGTATTTTGGAGATTGGTCGAAGGTCGTTTTTCGTTGAATTTGATGAAAATGTGCGGGAAACGGATCCCGCACATTCTTCTTTCTCATCGACTACCGCAAGAACGTCCGCTATTTTCACGAGTTCCGTTATCGTCGATAACATCAATCATTTTCATTATCACCATCTCTTTCGCCGCCGCAGTCAGGGCCGACGGTTTCGCCCATTCTGTTGTAGCGGTGAGATCTGAGAGCGTTGATGGCTTCCATCTCTCTGACTAGGTCAGGGTTCGACGTCAGCATCTTTTGCGTTCGCGAACGCGACAGGTTCCAGCTGCGCAGGTCGCCTTCGCATTTGGATTCCTGATAGCGTTCAGCGAATCGGCGTACCACGGTTTCTTGTGCCTTTGGGTTTAGATCCTCGAAGGCCGACATGAGGACCGGCATAGCGTCATCGCTGAGCCGCGAATTGTAATATGCGTCAAAATCGCGTCCCTGCTGCATGAGCGCGACATTCGTTTTGGCAATGAAGGCATCCGGGTCAAGCAGATGCGTCGCACCGAGGATCAGAAACGCAGACCACAAAGCTCCCCACGCGAAATGGTTTCTCGCACCACGCAACACCGTCGCCGCAAACCAAACGAACACGATCGCGAGCCACGACATAAAGATCAGCGGATAAAGCCTGATCGTCGTCATGCCGTAACCGAGTTCGCCGGTGAGCAGGAAGAGCCGCTGAGCCGCCGACGCCATGATCACGAACAGCAGAGCGATCTGAATGCCGGCGAGGACGCGGAAAAGGATCGTCGCGACGCGCGATTCTTTGCGGATCAACCAGTGCGACGCTAGAAGGATCGGCAAGACGAGGCCGGCGACCGTGACGAGTTCACCAAAACCGCGGCGGGCGTACGCGGCCAGTTTGAAATCCGGTGTATTCTGCACCAGCTCCATTCCGCCGAACAGATACGGCACCTGCACGATCACAAAACTGAGAAACAACAAGTTCATCAGCCCCAAAACCACCGCGATCTCAACCGAACCAAGCGTCAGCCCGCCTGGCATGACCGTGTTGTCAAACTTAGCCCAATCCCATCTCGCGGGCTCAGCTTTTGGCGGAGCTTCGGCTTTCGGCGGTTGAGGTTGGTTGGGAGGGTCGGACAGGTTTATGTGTTCGAGAACCGTGAGGTTGTTGGGCAGGTGTGGTGAAGAGGTTTCGGATGCTGTCGTTGTCTCGACAACCGAAGCGACCGGTTCGACGGCGGGTATCGGCGAGGAAAATGTATCGTCATCCTGCATCAGCACGCCGCGGAGGTATCCGGCCGAAAGCCAGGCAAACAGTGCCGTTAGGACCACGTGCGTGACAATGATCTCTGGTTTGATATTAAAAACCCGCTGCACCCAGCCGGCATAGACCGCATCCGCCGCCACGAACAGCCCGCCGAATATCAGCAGCAGCGGAGTCACGATCGCGACGCCTCGCAGCACCGAGACGATGTGACGCGTCGCTCCGGTCCGAGGGATCTTTGCCCATTGGATGTCCATCGTCATGAGCATGATGGGTGCGAAAAGTGCGTTAAATCCGGACCATAAAAATGCAACGCCGTACTGAAAGACGCCGGCGATCTGCGTCGCGATCTTCATCCGCGGGATAAATATTATTGAGAGAATTGCGACAATCGCGATCGTATCCGCGACCCGCAGTTCGATCGCATCACGCCACGTGAACATCGATGCGAAGAAAATGAGTGCCCCAAACAGAGCGATCGTCGGCCGCGTCAGAAATTGCGGAGCGTTTCGCCACAAAAGCGTTATCATCGCAGCCGCGAACGCGATGTTAAACAGCGTCACGTTCAGTCCCCAAGGCGTCGCCCGCAAAAGCACATCGCCCAGCAACCCGATCACGGCCGCAAACTGCAAGATCTCTAAACCTGTCTTCGTACGTGCGTTCATATTTTTATTAAAAACCGAAGAAACTTTCACTTCTCGAAACGATCGGAAACGTCGCATTGGCTATCCATGGAAACGTGAATCCCGCAAGACTGCTCAAAACTGTGACGAAGTTTAGAGTGCTCGACTCAAGTGCTCGGCAGCGACGCGACGAGATCGAAATGCGTTCCGTAAAAACACGATGGCGGTAAAAAATGGTGTGAATCCGAGGAAACCGATAATGAATATCGACCCGATCAGGCTTAGGGGAAAGAGAGCTATTCCGATCATCGCGGCCAAAATTCCTGATGTGAAGAAAAGTCCAGCAAGTGGAGCAGTCAGAGCCTTAAGCTGTTCACCCCACAGCAGCCACGCGGCCATCGCCATGATCGCCGTTCCGCTAAGCAAATACGCAAAGATCCTATATTTTGCGAGCATTCCATCCCCTTCATCCCAACCGCGAAAAACGACTGGATCAAAAAAGAAACAGATCGCCGGCATAATGACGCCGAAAAACCAATCAAACTTCTGTTGCCGCCGGGTCACAACTCGCCCAAACTGCCTTCGCCAGAATTTCGCCTCGATTTGACCCTCGTTATATTTCTCTACGGTTGAAAGCGGCTGTGCTTCCGCTTTTACTACAGGCATCGGCCCAACAAAATCAGGCTCTTCGAATGCGTAATATGTCCGACCACTAACTTCCAGATAATTCGCGTTCATATGGTTATTTCAAATTTGGTTTTAACGCCTGTCGAAAGAAATAACGGCTCAGTGCCGCAAGGACTATACATCCCGTCGGCAATCCGACCATCAGGATCTGAACTTCCCTCGGCCACGAGTTGCCTCCGCTTGTAAAGATCAAATGGATTAGCATTATGGCTAGGTAGCCAAAATAGATCGATGGAACCGCGAAAAATACTCCACAAAATGCTGAGAGTATTCTTTCTGTTGTGGGGCTCACGGTTTTCATAGAACTATTGAAATGCATCTTCTTTTGCGGTCTATTTATAAAGCTGATCCTGACCCAAGCGACCAGCTCTTCTTAAAAAACCACCTACTGATCAACCCAAAAACTATCGTCGCCAGCGGAAATGCGATCGCTCCGATGAGCATTCCGAAGTTACGGTGCGCCGCCGCCTCTTCGGGCCTGGCGGTGACGTTTTTGTAGATGAGCATTACCGTGTAGAGAGCGAAAAAAAGGCAAGGCGGTATGAAAGCAATGCCGCAAAGTGTGAATAGGATCCGCTGTATCTTTGGTGAAAGTATCTCCATCTTAACCTCGAGTGGAAACCGCCGGAACCGATGCTTTATTTGACGCCCGCAGTCTCCTTTTGTTCCCGAATTTTCGCGTCTTCACATCCCCATGATCTGCCCAATGACATGCAGCATCGAAAATGCAATAAACACACAGATCGCCGTGTCCGTCCGCCGCACCTCGCGTCGCCAACGCGGCACGCGGCTGCGGTGCCAGAGCGTCCAGGCGAGAGCCGTCAGAAGCAGAAGCGAGAATAACGTCGGAGCCAACGTCGGCGGAAAAGCGAGTTTCAGGATCACCTCCGACGCAAACCCGAACCAATAAGCCACACCGCACCACATCAGGATGACCGGAGCCATCAAAAGCATCTGCACTGTCCAATATGTTCGGCGGTTGTGTGAGTTGGAATATCGCATGTTCGTCTTCGCCGCATAGCGGCGGTTGAATGTAGCCGTGGGTGAAAACCCACGGTTTCGGTCGTTTATTTTTCGCGTCGCGTTAGCGACGGTTCAATCTCAATCGTCGCTGACGCGACGGCGGCCCTTTCTCCATCTTTTCCGTGGGTTTTCACCCACGGCTACAATCAGTTGTCGCTACGCGACAGAAAAACTGGCTACTCTTTCCGTGGGTTTCACCCACGGCTAAATTCAGTTGTCGCTCCGCGACAAAGAAAAACTGGCTACTGATTACTTACTGCTGGCCACTGTCTACCGACCCTTCATCGCCTTGATCAAGGCCTCCATGTGGTCGAGATACCGCGTCAACGCTTCCCTTCCGGCCTTAGTGATCTTGTATTCGGTCAGTGGCATTCGTCCTTTGAAAGACTTTTCGAGGGTCACGTAACCGGCATCTTCGAGCTTTCTCGCGTGGACGCTGATGTTGCCGTCGGTGGTATTGAGTAGCGTTTTGAGTTCCGTGAAGCTGAGCTTAGCGTTCGCCGCGAGCGCTGAGATTATGCCGAGACGCATGCGTTCGTGTATGACCTTGTCGAGGTCGTTCGAGACATTCTCGGCCGCCTTTTCGACACGCAGGCCGTGGCCGATGGATTCGTCGTTATTTTTTAATGCTAGATTCTTTGCCATTTGTTTTTTGCCCGCGAAATACGCGAAAGCACGCGAAATTATAAATTCTCGTTCGATCAACTTCCCGCAAGCGGCGTTCCGATGATGCCGACGGCGAGTTCTGCCCAGACGACCGCGAGGGCGAGCAGGATCGCTACGCATGCCGCGATTCGGTACTCAAACCTCTTAACCAAACGGAGTGCGATCTCGATCGCGAGGCCGGCTCCGAACAGCATCACTGCCGCCGCGGCGAAATCGATAGCGGTCCATTTCACGCCGTCGACGCCGAGTTTCATGGCGGCGAAGGGGATGAGCAGCAAGATTGCTGCGGTCGAGAGTATTCCGATGAGTCTGATGTTTTTCATATATTTCCCGGGAACGCAGGCGCCCTCGCCTGCAACGCCGGTTCCTCCGGCGTGATGTCGGTTAATATTTTCAACTTGAACACATGTCGCGTTCGTCAGCGTCCCGAAGCGGAACGCTTGCAGGCGAGGGCGCCTGCGTTCCCGGCGGCGTTCCAGATTAGCCGCCGTATTTTTTGGCGATGATCGCTCCAAAGATGATGTGCAGCATCCCAAAGCTTGCGCCCATCATCATGTTTCCGTAATGGGCCGGGATGGCAAAGGCGATAGCTCCGAGCGCCATGAAGAACCAGCCCATCACCGGGATCACGCGTACGGAAAACGCTCCTCCGCAAACGACCGCCGCTCCGTAGGAGAGCATGCAGATCGGAGCCATGACGTAAAAATAGCCGTTCTTCGCAAGGCCGAGCACGACGATCACGCCGACGATGAGCGGCGGGGCGAAGCCGAGGGCGAATTTGCGGGCGGGGGCTGAGACGAGCGATTGCCCGCCGATCTTCGATTTTTGCCACATGGCAAGCATTCCTATGGCGAAAGCCAAAGCCCCCTCGATCAGCCACGTCACCAGCGAATCGCGCAGCAGCACCTGCGTGTTCGCGATGTACGCGGCAACCAGAGCAGTTACGCCCATCAGCATTCCGCCATAGCCCGGCACGGCCGTGAAATGCGTCGAGCGTTCCATCGTCTCGCGGATAAATTGCAGGTTATCGATCGCCCGATCGCCAATATTCACCGGCTCATCCGCCACACGTTCATCCGCTCTGACAGCTTTGAGTATCGCCATAGTAAGGACAAATTACATCAAGTATTTTTATATGTCAAGTACTTTATATTGTAAAGTGAAAATAATTCTCAAAAAAATGACGGCCCGTTTGGGCCGTCAAAGTTTCTCGAGGAGGAGAAATAAACTAGTGCGGCTCATCGACCGCGACCTTTCCCTTGAATGTGCGGAAAAGGAACGCAAAGTAGCCGAGAGCTATGACGATGCCGATTGGCCACCAGATGAGGCCCGCTGTCAGGCCGTACGAGCCGGCCTTGGCATTTTGAATGGTTAGACTGAATGCCGGGTCGAGGGCCGGAAGAACATTGGGATAAAGTCCGTAAACAGCTCCGCCGAGCATCATCGCGAGATACACGGATGAGCCGATGAAGGCTAATTTATCATTGCCTTTGGAGTTAAAATATTTGATGGCTCCAAGCGATGCGGCAACGAAAAGGGGTATTAGCCAACCGACTGGCAGGTAATAGTAATTCTCAAGGATCTGCGGCCTGACGACCATGACCGCGACGAGGCTGAGGATAGTTACCAGCACAAGTGCGTACCAACCAACGCTCACGACCTTACGGGCACGTAGGTTCATATCGCCTTCGGTCTTGTGGGCGAGGTAGTTCGCTCCGTGGATGGACAGAGCAACCAGGCTGACGACGCCGGAAAGCACAGTGAACCAATCCAGAATGCCGGTCGCACCGCTGGTCGTCCAATCCGTGAACAGCGGCTCAAAAAAGTAACCGGTCGCATCGAGCGGAACGCCGCGAATGACGTTTCCGAGGGCCGCCCCAAAAAATATCGCGAGCAAGATACTCGCCCCGGCAAAGACGAAATCCCAAAAGCTCGTCCACATCGGATTGTCGAGCTGATGCCGCAGCTCAATGCCCGCGGCTCGCAGGATCAACAGCCAGAGAACCATAATGAGCGGCAGATAAAATCCTGAGAATCCGGCGGCGTAAAGAGCGGGGAAAGCGAAATAAAGCGTTCCTCCGGTCGCGAGCAGCCAAACCTCATTGCCATCCCAAACCGGGCCGATCGCACGGATCACAACGTCGCGCTCCTTGTCCGAGCGGCCGACGAAATAATGCACAATGCCCGCACCGATGTCGAAGCCATCGAGGACAACGTAGCAAACCAACATAAAAGCAACTATTCCAAACCAAATTGTTTCCATTTCGTCCTCCTTAATTGGCTTCTGCCAAAGTTTCTAAACCGAGTTCCTCGACACCCTGATCGATCCGCCGTAGCATCAGAAATATGTAGAGCAGCGAAAGTACGGTGTACATCCCCAAAAATCCGAGCAGCGTGAACAGGACGTTGCCGCCCGATACCATCGGCGAATGCCCGTGTTCGGTGCGGAAAAGCCCATAGACGAGCCACGGCTGGCGGCCGAGTTCCGCAACCATCCAACCGACAGTGTTTGCAATGAACGGCAGAGGAAAGCTGAGCATTATGATCCATAGGAGCCAGTTGGCTGTAAATAGCCAGCCTCGCCACAACCAGATCGCGGCAAACACCATGATCCCGATGAAGATCGTGCCCAGGCCGACCATTATATGAAAGCTGTAATAGAGAAGCGGAACATTGGTCGGGTGGTCTTCTTTTGGAAATTCGTTGAGGCCTCTCACCTTCGCGTCCCAACGCTGATAGGTAATGAAGCTGAGCATGTTCGGGATATGAATGGCGTTGTCTAGCCGCTGCTTTTCCATATCCGGCTGACCGATGAGAACCATCGGTGCACCTTCTTTCGTATCGTACAGCCCTTCCATCGCGGCGAGCGTGACCGGCTGAAACTCAGCGATCATTTTACCCTGATGGTCGCCCGACGGGAACAGCATCCAGATGCTCGCGATACAGCCAACGATGACGCCGACCTTCATGAACATCCGCGCGTATTCAACCTTCCGGTTAGATAAAATGTAGAACGCACCGAGAGCCGACACGGCAAATGAGCCTACTACGACAGCTCCGCCCATGTTGTGCATGTATTCGTAAATAGCCCATTTATTCAGGACGAGAGCCCAGAAGCTGGTGAGCTGAACTGACCCGTCAGGGCCGACCTCGTAACCGACCGGATGCTGCATCCAGGCGTTCGTCGCAATAATAAACCAGCCCGAAAGCCACGTTCCCAGAAACAGCATGATCGACGCAAAATAATGCACCTTTTGCCCGAGCCGCTTCTCGCCGAACAGAAAGATGCCGATAAATGCACTTTCAAGAAAGAACGCGAAGGTTCCTTCCATTGCGAGAGTTTGTCCGATCACGCCGCCGGCGTACTTAGAAAACGCCGCCCAGTTCGTACCGAACTGAAACTCCATCGGGATCCCGGTGACGACGCCAAAAAGAAACGTGATTCCGAGGATCTTGCCCCAAAACCGTGCGATCTCGTTCCACCGCTCGTCCTTCTGATAGATCGCAAGCGTCTTAAAGATGACAATGATCGGTGCTAACCCCATTGTCAGCATCGGAAATAGATAGTGGTATGTAATTGTAAATGCGAATTGTATTCGATCGAGAGTATTGGCTTCCATTTGCCCTCCAAACCGTCGTAGATGCAACCCTTGTGCCGCATCGACGGCAGCACTGAGATCAGGAAAAGTGGAGTATTTTGTCCGCATTCTATATTCACCGGCCTTTGTTGCGCAATATAACTGCGGCGCGAAGCGCGAATTTCTTAGCAGTTTGCGGGCGGAGTTTCGCACATCGCTCCGGAAGCGAAAATTGTTTGAACCAGAAAGCGGTTTCGACCGTCTTATAACCAACATGAAAAAATTGGCCCTGCTGTGTCTTGGTTTTTTGGCAATGAGCGTTGCTCTGCTGAGCAGCTTTTCTGTTCGAGCGCAGGAAACAGAAACGATCAAGGTGGACACGCGGCTCGTCAGCGTACCCGTCATCGTGAGCGATCGTAACGGACGCTACGTGCCGAATCTGACTGCGGCGGATTTCACGATCCTGCAGGACGGAAAAGAACAGGATATAGAGTTTTTCGCTGCCGTCGAGGAACCGCTCACGATCGCTTTGCTCATCGATACGAGCCAGAGCACGCGCCCGGTTCTGGGCGATATCAAGGACTCGGCAAAGTCGTTCATCAAGCTACTCACGCCAAAAGACCGGGCGATGGTCGTCACATTCGACTACGCAACACACATACTGAGCGGCCTGACATCGGATCAAAAACAGCTCGAAAGGGCGATAAAGGATGCCGAGATACCAGACCGAATGTTCGGCACGACGATGCGCGACGCTGTCTATCAAACGGTTGCTGATTCGTTTCGAGGGATCACGGGAAGAAAAGCTATCATTCTGCTGACAGATGGCAAAGACGCCGGCAGCCGCATGAACGCGACCAATCTGCTCTACCGGTTAGAAGAGAGCGACACGCTCATTTACACCGTGATGTTCAAGACCGGCGACACCCCGCGGCAGGCTCCGATGATCTTTGGACGCGGTCGACGGGATTCTATCTTGTTCCCGCCCATGCCGCGCCGCGATCCACGACGAGAGGCACGCGTCGAGCGAAACAACGAGATGGCTGAGGAATTCCTTCAGGAACTATCGGACACGACAGCTGGACGGTTTTATTCAAGCAAGGACGGGAAGCTGAAAAAGACTTTCGCAACGATCGTCGAAGAACTCCGATTCCAATACCGTCTCGGCTTTTACCCGCCGGAGGAAACCGCCGGAACCATTTCGCACACCCTGAAAGTGAAAGTCTCAAAACCAGATACCGTCGTCAGGTCGCGTTCGGGTTACAGGACTACGACGAAATAGAATTTTTCAGTACCGGCAACTCAGATTCGGCATTAAGAATTTTGCCCGCGAAACACGCGAAAGGACGCGAAATAGCGAAATCCTCGGAGCAATGGTGATCAAACATCCGATCTTCTTATTTCGCGCTTTTTCGCGTGTTTCGCGGGCAAAAAATCTTTCAGCGCTCGCTTTCTATTTCTTGGACTTCGCGGGGGCGTTGACCTTGTCTCCAAGATTTTCTTCGGGCGCGGCGTTCGGGTTGGCTAGCGGAAAAGTAAGGCGTTTACCCTGCATTACGTACGAACTGCCGTTCCATTTATAGCGGGTGCGGGTAAAGTATGTCGGGCAGCAGAGCTGCTCCTCGTCGCCCGTGATACGTCCGGTCTCAACCGGCCCGAGCAGAAAGCGGTCCTGGCCGTAGAGCTCGACGACCAACTCGCCGGCATCGGCACGAATGTCCTTCAAACCGCCGTCGGAACGGTCACCCGTGCGGAAAAACCACATTAGCTCGGGCTTCCCGCCTTCCCATTCGTATATGTAAGCCACCTGCGGGATCGCAGCTCCGCCGGTCTCGATCTTTAGAACGACGACCGCTTCGTCCTCACCGTCGCTGTTTACATCAAGATACTTGACCGTGACAAAAGACAATCCGATGCGCCGGGCCGCCTTACGATCGGCCTTTTCTTCCGGGGTCATATCGTCCTTAACGTCGACCGAAACCGGCGGAACGCGGCCATTGACCAGCTTGATCTCGCTTCCATCCGGATTTTCCCAACCGCGGGGCAGCTCGTATGAGAAGTTCTTAAAATCGAACTTTCCGATCGGCGAATTTGTGGTCTTACCGCTGTCGCTGAGCAGTTCTTTTTGCAAATTCGGAATAGCGGACGAGGGCGTTGCCGCAGGCTCAGGTGATGGAGCCGGCGGAACGGCGGCGACGGGAGCCTCGACGTTCTTAGGCGTTTCGACCTTGGCCGTGCAGGAATTGCTCGCAATGCACGCGCCGAGGAACAGGATCGAGATACTGCTTCGAAAAATAAATCCCATTGAAAATCTCTAGTGCCCGCTCTCCGGTTATGCTCGGGTCAAACTGCGATACTTGATCCGATGCGGCTGGTCGGCGTCGTGGCCGAGACGGCGTTTGCGGTCTGCCTCGTATTCGCTATAGTTGCCGTCAAAATACTCGACATGGCTGTCGCCCTCGAACGCCAGGATGTGCGTCGCGATGCGATCCAAAAACCAGCGATCGTGCGATATTACGACAGCGCAGCCGCCAAAGTTTTCGAGCGATTCTTCGAGTGCACGCATCGTATTGACGTCGATATCGTTGGTCGGCTCATCAAGCAGAATGACATTCGCACCCGATTTCAGCATCTTGGCGAGGTGAACGCGGTTGCGCTCGCCGCCCGAAAGTTGGCCGACAAATTTTTGCTGATCGGCACCGGAGAAATTGAATTTCGAGACGTAAGTTCTCGCATTCATCTCGCGCTTGCCGAGCATGACAAAATCGAGCCCGTCGGCGATCTCATCGAACACCGTCTTTTCATCATTCAGGCTGTCACGCGACTGATCGACGTAACCAAGCTTTACCGTCTCGCCCACTTTGAACGTTCCCGAATCAGGTTGATCCTGACCGGTGATAAGGCGGAAAAGCGTAGTTTTACCTGCACCATTCGGGCCGATGACGCCGACGATACCGCCCTTCGGCAGCGAGAATTCAAGATTTTCGAAAAGCACCTTGTCGTCATAACCTTTTGAGACGCCGTGAGCCTCAATGACGATATCACCTAGCCGCGGACCGGGCGGGATGTAGATCTCGAGCGTGTCGGCACGCTCCTCGGATTTGGTAGCGACGAGTTCTTCGTAATCTTTGATACGCGCCTTTGATTTAGCGTGGCGGCCCTTCGTGCCCATTCTTATCCACTCGAGTTCGCGGTCGAGCGTTTTCTGCAGTTTGTCTTCGCTGCGTGATTCTTGAGCAAGCCGGGCACTCTTTTGTTCGAGCCACGAGGTGTAATTGCCCTCGTACGGGATGCCGCGGCCGTGGTCGAGTTCGAGGATCCAGCCGGCGACGTTGTCGAGGAAGTAGCGATCGTGTGTGACGGCGATGATCGTGCCCTCGTACTTCTGCAAATGAAGCTCAAGCCAGCCGACAGTCTCAGCATCAAGGTGGTTCGTCGGCTCATCGAGCAGCAGAACGTCTGGCTTTTGCAGCAAAAGACGGCATAACGCGACGCGGCGTTTTTCACCACCTGAAAGGTTCTTAATGACCGTATTTGGCGGCGGGCAGCGAAGTGCATCCATCGCCATCTCAAGCCGTGAATCGAGATCCCAAGCGTCGGCGTGATCGAGCTTTTCCTGCACTTCGCCCTGGCGTTCGATGAGTTTTGTCATCTCATCATCGTCCATCGGTTCGGCAAATTTGGCGTTGATCTCTTCGTATTCTTTCAACAGATCGACGGTCGACTGTACCGCTTCCTCAACGATCTGCTGCACGGTCTTGGTCTCGTCAAGCTTCGGCTCCTGCTCAAGATAGCCGACCGAATAGCCCTTAGAAAAAACGACCTCGCCATTAAAATCCGTGTCCGTCCCTGCAATAATGCGAAGCAAACTAGATTTACCCGCGCCATTGAGGCCCAGCACACCGATCTTCGCACCGTAAAAGAACGACATATAAATGTCCTTCAGGACAGGCTTTTTGTCGTAAAACTTTGATAAATTGACCATCGAAAAGATGATCTTATTTGGTTCTGCCATAATTATTTTTTCCCGCGAAATACGCGAAAAGACGCGAATGGAAGCGGATTCGGAATCTTTTGATTAAAGCCCGAGTCGGTCTAGAAGTTCATCTCGCCCGATCTCGTGATGACGGGCAATGTCAGCAAGTATGCCCGAAAGCGTGCCTATTTTGATCGGATCGTGGGCTGGAACAGTTACATGATGTTCGCCATTCACGATGGTCGTAAGACGAATGTGGCTGCCCGACTGCCGCGATATTTCGTAACCGAGCGCATTTAACGCTCGGGCAAGCGAGACACCGCTGATGTCCCGAGGCAATTTCATGCAGCGAGCACTTCCTCGCTGACGAAATGAAGCCTGATCATCTTCGGCTTACTTGCCGGCTCGAAATGACAATCGACAGCGTCGCGTATATTTGCCCTTAATTCTTCGACAGTTTCACCTTGAGTGAAAATTGACTCACCCAGGGCCTTAGCGTTGTAGCCGCCTTCAATGTCTTCTTCAACTAGAAATATGATCTCGTTCATTGATATATCAAATTATAGACTATTGACACTGGAAAACGGTTTTTGCCGTCACCCTGCTCATTTCTTTTTCTTCTGGAACCAGTCTTTCCACCAGTTCTGAAGTTGGTGCCGATTCTTTTGTTCTGAGACGTAGTTGAAGTAGGCATAAATACCGTTAGTTTCCCACTCCTTCTCCGCCTTTGGTGGAAGCATCTCCAACATCAGTTTTACCCATTCCAAGTCGTCATTCGAGGCGATGTCAAGAAGTGTAATTATTGCAGTATCTCCAACTGCGTAATGCTGCCACGTCGGAACCGAATATCTCGGATCTGAAATTTTTCTGCTGTCCGTTATTTTGTTAATAAGACACGGAATTGCCTCGTCTCCCTTCAAGATAAGCGATTCGTAGATCGGATCAGTTTCCTCGGGCACCCGATTTGGAATGACCTTGATATCTTCCAACTTATTACATAATTGATCTGCTTTTAAACTGCTTATTTCAATCGGAATAGGTGGTTTTATCTTTTCCGGAACTGGCGTTTTAAAAGTTGGAGCAGGACCCATCTCCCTACTCAACTCTTTCTGAGAACCACATCCAATCAGTAAACAAATACCAAGAGAGAACGCGATTAATCTAGTTAAACGCCTCCGGAAAAACAAGTTAGCGGGTGGTGATTCGGTCATTTCGTTCCGGGTTCGTGGGTTTCACCCATGACTAAATTTTAAAGTCCCTACGCGGTGATTTTGACAGTTCTAATAGAACATTTTTCAATCCGATTCCGCTTCACCTCAAACCCAATTCCCGGCCCTTCCGGTGCGGTGATCGTTCCCTGGGGCGAAACCTCGACCGCTGGTTCGATGATGTCTTCGTGCCAGTATCTTTTCGAGGCGGAGACGTCGCCGGGCATGGTGTAGCCGGCAAGGGTTGAGATTGCGATGTTGTGGGCACGGCCGATACCGGATTCGAGCATGCCGCCGCACCAGACTGGCATTCCGTTTTCGCGGCAGACTTTTTCTACTAGTTTGGATTGAGTGTGGCCGCCGACGCGGCCATTCTTCAAATTAATAATTTTGCCGGACTTTAGCTCTATGGCCTTGCGGGCGTCTTCGGGAGATTTTATCGGTTCGTCGAGGCAGATCGGGGTATTGATCTGGGCCTGGAGCTTCGCGTGGTCGATGATGTCGTCGTACGGCAGCGGCTGTTCGAGCATCATGAGGTTAAATTCGTCGAGGCTCTTGAGCAGGTCAATATCGGCAAGCGTATAGGCGGAATTCGCGTCGCCCATAAGCAGAATATCGCCAAATTCTGCCCGGACCGCTTTTATCACATCGTAATCCCACGATGGCGAGATCTTTATCTTGATGCGTTTGTAACCGGCTTCGACCTCGACACGGATCTTTTCCAGCAGTTGAGCGACATTGTCCTGAATACCGATCGAAACGCCGCATTCGATCGTTTGATTGACGCCGCCGAGGTGCCGCCAGAGCGGGACGCCGAGCTTTTTGGCTTCGAGATCCCAGCAGGCAGTTTCGATCCCGGCCTTTGCCATGCGGTGGCCGCGTGCCCATTTCATCGCGCCCCAAACGTCCGCCGCCGTGTTAAACTCCTTACCAACGACCATCGGAGCCAGAATTCGCTCCGCCGTCACCCACGCCGAATCGGTCCACTCGTCGGAATACCCTGGCGATTCCCCACAGGTGATCTCACCCCAGCCTTCGCCGCCATCCTCATCCTCGACACGCACCAAAATGATGCGGCGTTCATACGTCCGGCCAAAGCTGGTTTCGAAAAAATGGACTAACGGGAGATTTATCTCAGTGAGTTCTACAGATTTGATCTTACGCATGGCGGCAAAAGGATTAGGTTAGTGTTTGCGAGAGGAAAATGCAATTTGCTCACCAGATAATGCATTCGTTCGCGTTCAGCCCACGATCTCAAATTGCAGTGCCTGCGTTGATGTCTTCGGCTTTTTAGGATCCGATTCGTCGGTGACGATGACCTGCAGGATGTAATCGCCGGGAATCATTTTGCTGCCCAGCGAGATCGCCCGCGTCGCTCGCAGGTGTTGAAGATCTGTTTGCCCAAGCAATTCTATTGGCGTTGTTTTACCGTCGAGAACGAGCTTGCCGTCACTGAAAACGCGAATGCGCGTCGTTAGTCTCGGCTGCTTTGCCTGGTCGAGTTTGGCATTATACACCTCGAAACCGAACCGCATCACCGAGCCGATCTTTACGCGGCGAAGCGCGGTGTCGGTCATCGGATTCGACTCGTATGTTGCCGTGTTTGAGGATGTGGCGTTTCGCCAAGCTTCTTCGCTAAGATTTTCGATCACAACGCTCGATATCGTGAGCCGCTTTTTCTTCAGATCGGGAACCTCGATAAATTGGCTCGCTGAACCCAGCTTTCCGCCCTGCGTGTCGCGGATCGCGACGCGGTATTGATAGGCTCCGGGCTTTTTGACCGGAAAGAGAAAATGATAAACAAATCCCTCGCTCAGCATTCGCTTATAAGCGTCGGGTTTGACCGTCAGCGTGTAGGATTTGCCGAGCTGATCGACCGGTTGGCCATTGTCGCCGAAGCTCATCGCCAGCACCTCGAAAACAGCCTTCTTTTGTCCGTTGTCGGCGTCGGTGAATTTCAGATCGGCAGCGTTCACGTGAAGCAGCGAACGAACATAGGAAACGCCTTTTGTATCATTGCCGAACAGCGCGTTCAGCCGCAGATTGATCCCGCTGACTGAAAACGGCGAGACAAGCGCGTATTCGAGCTGGCCGAGCGTCGGGTTCGCGTTCGCCGGCGGCGGCGGCTTTTCGCGATCGGCTACGTTGAAGAAGCCGCTGCGGTAACGCGCCTTTGCTCCCGCGCGAAGAACCTTGACGTCGATCTTGTTAAATCGCAATTTCGCCGCGTCAAAGGTATCGGTATCCGGCTCATAGGTAACGAGATAGTAGCTTTGATCCTCTAAAACCTTGCCGATGCCGCCGGTGATATCGTTGTTGTTAACGAGAGCAAACCCGCCCGTTTCCTCTGAAATATATCTGAGCGACGCCTGCGTATCGTTAAGCTTTGTCCTCCGTTCGGACATTGCCGCATCTACGTCCTGCGCCGTACGGCCGCTTGTGTCATCGGCCGCGGTCAAGCCCGTGTAGACGAGGCCTCGCGGGTCGATCGAATAGACGATGACTGAGGCCCGATTAGCGTTCTCGATCAGCCGCTGGATCGGGTCGAGCGAACGCGAGCCTTCGGCAAAACCTTCGGCGTTTGTATTCGTAAGGGCAAAGCCCTCGGAAAAGAAAACGACCGATTTTCTTCCCGGCAATTCGCTCATGCCGTTGACGACATATTCCAGAGCCCCAAGCGCCCCGGTAGCAAAATAGCTCTCGCGAAAATCGTTGAATTCCCGCTCGACGCCTTCGGCAGTGCGTTCACCGGCTTCAGGCTCGGGTGCATCGGGATCGGCGGGCAGTACGGACTGAAGCGGAGCGAAAGCGCTGATGCCGCCATTTCCGAGCGGATTCCACTTGACCTTTTCGATCGCCGCGTAAAGGATGCGTTTGTCAGATGTAAATTGCTGAAGGGCTCCGATGCCTGCCCCGGTTCGGATTATCGCGACGAGGTCGCCATCCACCATTTGTTCATCGACGAATTTCTTGAGTGCCCGGCGTGTTTGATACGCACTTTCGAAGGAAAGCGTGAGGTCATCGACCACCAGGGCGAACGTCCGGCGAACCTGCTCAGCCTTTAGCTGCGTTGGCGGCGGAGCGATCGCACCTTTATCGATCTGTTCAGGTTTAACGGCTGGCTGGCGGGCGGCACCAGAGATGAAGGTCAATCCCGTGATCTTTTGCTTTTGGCCGTTCTCGTAAAGCTCGATCTCGTCCGGCCGCAGATCGGCGATGGGTTTGCCCCTTGCATCGAGCACCGTAACGTCGAGGCGTATCAGGTTGGTGGATATCTTGACGACGTCACTGTCATTCGGCTTGGGGCTCGGCGTTGGTGTTTGTCCAAACGTTTGAGTGGCGGCCGCCAGAAAAAGCAGCAAAAAAACAACACAACTTTTCATTTAGGCCTTTGTCTCCGGGAACTATTCTACTATCTCAAATTGGATGAACTGCGTCACCGTCCGTACGTTCGCGCCGCCATCTATCACGTCTACCTGAAGGATGTAGTCACCCGGCGTGAGGCTTTCCCCAAGCTTTATGCCGCCGACGGCCGAGATCATCTTCGGAGATTCGGCATTCAGCCTTGTGATCGGCTTTTTGCCGGTCTCAAAAACGACATCGCGGCCGCTGTACAGCTTTAAATTATAGTTCAGAGCTGCCTTCGATCCCGCCATCTTGGCATTGTGGATCTGATACGCGAACCGCAGTACCGAGCCCGCCTTGAAGCGGCGAGCCGAGGTATCCCACAATGAATCTCCCGCCCCGGCAGTGTCAGCATCGGGCAGCGAAGCGATCTTTACCCACGTGTCGAACGGAACGTTTTCGAGTGCCATTCCCGAGAGTGTCAGGTTATTTTTCTTTAGGTCCGGAACCTCGATAAACTGGTTAGCCGAGCCGACGCGTTCGGTCGCAACGTCACGGACTGCAAGACGCACGGAATACGCTCCCGGTTTTTTAATAGGCAGCGAAAATGTGGTGACGAGGCCGCGTTCGATGAATTTCTTGTACTGCTCGTCGTCGAATGTCAGCACGAAATTCTTCGGGCGTTCGTCCATGATCTTGCCAACGTCATTGAGCGTGATCGCAACGATATCAAAATCCGTTCGAAGCCTTCCGTCGGGAAGTTTTTTGAATGTCAGGTCGTTCGCATCTACGTTGATCACGGTGCGAACGAAGGCGGCCTGTTTCGCGTCACCGGCAAAGATGGCGTTCATCTTCACATCGATGTCGTTGACCGCAAAGGGCGATGTCAGTGCACCGATCATCGCATCCGTTACGGACAGCTTCGGCTTTACGATCTGCTCTTCGCTTATCCCAAAGAAACCACTGCGAAAACGCACCTGAGCACCTTCGCGTTTAACCTTGACGTCAAACTTATTGTAGCGACTCTGTTTGTCGTTAAAGGTGTCGCTATCCGGCTCGTAGCCGATAAGATAATAGGACTGATCATTTAGTACACGTCTAATGCCCGTGTTGATGTCGTTTTGATTAAAATAAGCGAGTCCGCCTGTCTCATCCGCTAGATATCGAAGCCCCTGCTGCGAGTCGTCGATCTTGTTCAACCGCTCGTTCAGCAAGATCGTCGAGGCCTGCACACCGGTTTGACGGCCGAGCTTGCCGAGGTCATCTTCCGCATCGAAACCGGGAGCGATGAGGCCCGGAGCGTGAATCGTATAAAACACTACCGAAGCTCGATTCGCAAAATCGATCAGATGCTGCATAGCGGTATAGATGCGAGAAGATTCCGGGCGGCCACTTCCATCCCGGGTTACAAGGCTTAGGCCGTCTGAAAGCAAGATCACGGACTTACGTCCGGGTAGCTCCCTCATTCCCCGCACAATGAAGTTGAGGGCCCCAAGCGTACCGCTGGCAAAGATATTTTCACGAAATTCGTTGAAATTTCTCGCGGCGGAGTCATCGCTTCTCAGACCTTCGGGGGGATCGGGATCGATGGTAAGGCTGAACCGTGGGTCGGCATTTACAACAGTCTCGCTCATGCTGGTGCTGAGCGGGTTGAAAAAAGCCAGCGAACCAAGCCCGCCCGAATTGAACTTCACGCGGTTGATAGCGGCCTGTAGCTGTCGCTTATCTGCGGTAAATTGCTGGAGAGCTCCGACGCCCGCTCCAGTTCGAATGATCGCGACCAGATCGCCCTCCTGCATCTGTTCGTCAACAAACTTTTTCAAAGCCTCGCGAACCCATACAGTGCTGCCGAAGGATAAAGTCAGATCGTCAACGACTAACGCGATCGTCCGCCGAACCTGCTCAGGCCGTATCGGGGCAGACGGAAGCACCACTACAGGGGTTCCGGCCGAGTCTTTTTTCGGATTCTTGCTATCCACCGTCCGCATTCCTGGAGTAAACGCAAAATTCGAGATCCTTTGCAGTTTTCCGTTCTCATAGATCTCAACCTCTTCCGGTTTTAGATCGGTGATCGGATTTCCCTTTTTGTCGGTGACGCTTACGTCGAGCTGAATGAGGTTAGTTGAGATACGGACGACATCCTTATCATCTTGCGGAGTAGGGCGCACCGTGATCTGGTTGTTTTGGGCAGAAACGCCGATGGCGAAAAAAAACAGGAGCCCGAATCCTGACAAACGCTTGAACATACGACAAAACTCCAAAACGGCAAGATTTGTTTGCTATCATAGTATGAATCGCTCTGATTGGGAAGTAATTTTCCGCAGGCATAACAGGTTAAACTCACCGCATCCAAAGGTTTCCGTACGAAATATGTTTCAAACTTTTGTAAAACTTAACGTCGCTATTTTGCTGGTCTCGGTCCTATTCATCGTCGGGTGCTCAGCCCAGCAGACCGAGGAGCAGGCTCTGCAGTCGCTGCGGCAGATGACCAGCACGGGAAAGCTGCCGCCCGAGGATTTTGTTTCAAACCTGGAATCGCGGTTCGCGGGCAAGCACACCGGCGCTCTTGCTAAGCTCCTTCGGGCGCGGATCAAGCTCGAACAAAACGATTTCGGCGGAGCCGCCGCAGTCTTGAACTCGGACGTTTTTAAGAAACAAACCAAGCTCGCCGACTACGCCCTTTGGCTCCGCGGCAAGGCTTTACAGTCTGCCGGCAATAATGGTGAAGCTGCGGCCGCATTTGGCGAACTGATCCGAGATCATCCTGACTCAATACGTTTTCGTGACGCAAAATTGTTGTGGGCGATGTCAGCCATGGCCTCGGGCAAAGCGGTCGAGATCCCGCCAATGCTGATCGATCTGAGTGAAAAAAATGACGGCGACGCGTTGCTCGCCACGGCGAAAGCATACGAGGCTCAGAATTCACAGTCAGAGGCTATCAAGTATTTTCGCCGAACGTTCTTCTTCGCCGCCGGAAGTCCCGCCGCGAAGGAAGCCGAAGCGAAGTTGTCCTCAATGGGCCAGCCGCTGACCCCGCAGAACGCCGAGGAACAGCTCGCCCGGGCCGATAAACTGCTTGCGGCAAAGTCTTTTGCTGAAGCCGCGGCCGCATACGCGAGTCTCGCATCCGCATTTCCGCAAGCCGTGACGCCGGAGGTTCAGGTCAGGCGAATTACCGCGGTTTCGAATACGCCGGGAATCGCAGACGGCCTCAATATTCTAAACTCGATTCCAGCATCAGCCGCATCGGAACGGGAGCAGGCATATCGGCAGCTGGTGCTCGGTTACGCTAAAACCAAACAATGGGTCAAGCTGCGTTCGACCGTCGACGCAATGCGGGCGGCGTTTCCGACCGGCACGCTCGTCGCAAAAACGATGATCGACGCCGGTATGGCGGCTCGCGACGGCAAGAATCGCACGGATGAAGCGTACTTTTTCAACACAGCGGTCGCCGCCTATCCAAATGCGGTCGAGGTTGCGGTTGCTCAGTTCGAGGCCGGTTGGGTTCAGCATGAGAATAATAATTTCGCGTTGTCATCGCAGATGATGGTCGATCACCTCGCGCGTTTTGCTGACAAAGATACGAGTAATCGCGGCAAAGCCGGCTACTGGGCGGCACGCGATTCCGAACGTGCCGGAAAGACTGCGGACGCCTGTGCTCTTTATGACGGTGTCATTTATCGCTATTCCGCAAATTGGTATGGCTATCTGGCGATGAGCAGGCTCTCGGCGATGAAATCACAGGGCAATTGCCGCGACACGACCCCGCCAAATCCAACCGTCGCGAAGGCGGTCGCGAACCTCAAAACGGTCACCGTCGCCCCTGAAACCGCCGGCAGCAAGGAGCTTGCTCGGGCCGAGAAAAGCGATGAACTTTCGATAATCGGGCTATTCGATTGGGCGATCGACGAGCTGAATGAGGCCAAAAAGACCGCCGGCAATAGCCCAAAGATCAATCTCGCCCTTGCCCGCTACTATCGCTGGAAAGGCGACAACACTTCAGCCCTGGTCGCGATGCAGAAGAGTTATCCCGATTACGCACAGATGTTCCCAGAGGAAATGGATCGCGAAACATGGGCTTTCTTTTACCCGCTGATCAACTGGAACGAGATCAAATACTGGGCAGGCGAACGCCGTCTTGATCCGTACCAAGTCGCGGGATTGATCCGGCAGGAATCGGTCTTCACGCCGTCTGCCAAATCAGGTGCCAACGCTCACGGGCTGATGCAGCTGCTCGTTCCGACCGCTCAATCGATGGCGCGCAAATACGTTTCGAAAACGTCGATGGTCACCGCAACCGCACTTTATCAGCCGCCTCTCAATATCGAGCTCGGGACGGCGTACATGCGAGATCAATTAGATAAATTTGGACGCATCGAATACGTTGCCGTCGCCTACAACGCTGGCCCGGGCCGCGTGCCGCAATGGCGTGCGACGCTGCCCGCTGAAATGGACGAATTCGTCGAGGAGATACCGTTCAAGGAAACAAAAGCCTACGTCCAGGGCGTCATCCGCAACTCCGCCCAATACCGCCGCCTGTATGACGAGAATGGCAACTTCAAGTCCAATGTCGGAGCGCGGCCGTTGAGGGGTGAGCTTGAATCCAAACCGCGTGACCAGTTTTTGGCAGAAAATCCTGACGCGGTGATCGAGGCGGACTCGAATTAAGGACCATGGCCGAATGGGATGGCTACATTCTCACCGATTACCGGTTTGAGTTTTTACCGGGTTCGGTGATCCTGGACGTTGGCTGCGGCTCAGGCCATCAACTCAGCGAGCTGCAGAACACGGAAGCAAATGCTTTCGGCGTTGATATTGACCAAGATTCTCTGAATGTATGCCGCGAGCGCGGATTAAACATCGCCGCAGGCGAGGCTGAAAGACTTCCATACCAAGATGAGGCTTTCGACGGGATCCTGTGCAAAGTGGTTCTCTCCTATACTGACGATCGCAAGGCGGTCGCAGAAATAGCCCGCACGCTCCGGCCCGGGGCCACTGCCTACATTGTTACGCATGGAGCGGGGTATTACCTGACCTATTTCCTAAAGAACCGCTCCCTCGCAACCCGCTTTTATGGGCTGCGCTCGCTGGTCAATACGATGTTTTTCTCGTTAACGGGCAAACGTCTGCCCGGCTTCCTGGGCGATACTATTTATCAGTCGGAAAGGCTCTTGTCGCAGCTCTACACAGCCAACGGGCTCGAGCTAACATCCACTAGTTCGAGCAAAGGCCCGTTCGGATATCCGGTTTTCATTTATCACAAAATAATCCGGAAACGCTAAGCTCCCAACTGTCCGCTTAGCGGGGGAAAAAGGGCAGAGTTCGCACTCGATTCCCGGTCAGCCGAAAATACGCGTTTGCGATCGCCGGAGCGATGCAGGGAACGCCCGGCTCGCCAATTCCTCCGATGGGCGCATTTGGGTCTGTCGGAATCAGCTCGATAGTCAGGTTTGGCATCTCTCGCAGTTTTATCTTCCGGGTGTTGTTGAAGTTCCGAACATTTGAGCGGCCTGCCGTAAATGTCACACGCTCCCATAAAGCCGCGTTCAATCCGTGCACGATTCCCCCCTCGATCTGCGCTTTTACGGCATCGGGGTTTATCGCCCGGCCGCAATCGACCACGCACCAGATGTTATGCAGCTTGATCTGGCCGCTGACAACCGATAGTTCAACCACCTGGGCAACGATGCTTCCGAAACATTGCGAGAATGCGATGCCTCGAGCCCGGCCATTCGGGACTGGGCCGCCCCAATTCGAAATAGCAGCAACCCGATCAAGCACGGCGAGGCCGCGCGGAGTATTCAGCAAATGCTGCCGGCGGAATTGATACGGATCCACACCCGCTGCCGCAGCAAGCTCGTCCATCATGCTCTCGACCGCAAAGGCATTTATCGAATGCCCGACCGAACGCCAGTAGCCGACCGGGATAGGCGCCGGATGAATGAGGTGCTTAACCAGCCGGGAATTGAATGAATAGGTAAGGCCGGTAGCGGTCGTCGCCCCCTCGATCGCCTGGCCGTCAACCGATGTAGAGGTTGGGCGGCGTTGAAGCGAGATAGACGGAGAACAGTTTTGGTAGTACCAGTTCTTTACCATGTTGTGCTGGTCTAGCCCGGCAGTGATACGTATCGCCGCCATGGGCCGATACTGGTCTCGGGAGTAATCTTCTTCACGGGACCACATAAACTTGACCGGCCGATTGATAGCAAGGGCAACCTGTATCGCCTGACTGATGAAATCCTGCTCAAATTTACGTCCCAGCCCACCGCCGAGGAAAGTCGTGTAAACGTCGATCTGCGAGATCGGCAATCCCGTAAGGGCTATCGCTGTGTTAACGCAAAGCGACTGGCTCTGCGTCGGTGCCCATATCTCGCATCGCCGCGAGCTTCCCTCTCCCGTGATCCTTACCGTACAATTTAGAACCTCCATCGCCGCGTGAGCTTGATAAGGCAGATAATACGTCGCGGTCGTGCGATGAAGAGAGTACAGTGCATCTCTTTTAACATTACCGACCACCTCTGCGATACGTGTGTCCGCCGTACCATTCGTAAGCATATCTTCAGCCTGAGCGAAGATGGTGTCCGTATTTAGCTGTTGCGACGAGGGCGGAATATTCCAGGTCGCAGTCACCCGACTAGCGGCCTGCAAAGCGCTCCACGTATCTCCTGCAACTGCCGCCACTGCATTGACCATTCCCGTGGCCTCAGTTCCGCGGCCTGTTCCGGTTATAACCCGCAGCGGAACAACGGCGATCGCCCCAGAAGGAGTCGATGGAGTATTGGCAAGAGTCCCGCCAAAAGTAGGACAATGCTTGACTGCGGCATAGACCATATCCGGCAGACGAACGTCCATGCCGTAGATCGCACTGCCATCGATCTTCGCAGGAATATCAAATCGAGGTGCGTCGTTGCCGATGTACCGCAATGCGTTATCAGGTACGAGCGTTGGATTTACCGGAACCGGCATCTGCGCTGCGAGCGAAGCTAATTGACCGTAGGTCAGGACCTGACTATTGACCGTATTCGAAACTTTTCCGTTTGCAGCACTACAGATCGCGGGCGACAGATTCCACATTTGAGCGGCCGCCGCGATCAACATGTCACGGGCGGTAGCTCCTGCCTTTCTAAGGGGCAGATAATACCCGCGGATGCTGCCGCTTCCAACTGTCATCTGGGAATTGTAAAGCGGATTGCCATAGGCTGGAGAAGCCCGGTTCGATTCCACCTTGACCTTTGCCCAATCAACCATCAGGTCTTCGGCAAGCAGCATGGCGAGGCCCGTCATAGTGCCCTGACCCATTTCCGATATTCCGATGGCCATTGTTACCGATTCGTCCGTCCCGATCCGCAGCCATGTACCTAATTGAGCTGCTTCAGGGACCTCTTTTGGGTTATCGTCCGCAACCTGGGCTTTGGCTGTCTCGCCAAACTTTGTCGTTAGTATAAACGCACCTGCGACCGAAGAAGCAATAAAGCGTCGGCGGCTGATCAACTGCTGCGAATCATCTTTTTTCGCCATGCCAACCTCCGTGAACTAGTCGAGACTTAAGATCGCCGCACGAATTCGCTGAAACGTGCCGCAGGAACAAATATTGCTGACCTCGTTTATGATCTCCGATTTCGGGCGGCCGTCATGCAGTTCTCCAACGATCTCCATTATCATTCCGGGCTGACAAAAGCCGCATTGCGGGACCTGATGTTCGATCCACGCTTGTTGGACCGGATGCGACCGGTCGGCCGACAGCCCTTCGATAGTCGTGATCGTCTTGCCGACTGCCTCTCCGACATCATAATCGCACGACTTCTGTGCGCGGCCATTGACAAGGACCGTGCAAGCTCCGCAGATCTCACGGCCGCAGCCGTATTTAGTACCGGTTAGGCCGATAATATCGCGTATAACCCACAGTAATGGCATATCAGAACTAACATTTACCTGATACATCGTGCCGTTAATATTTAAGGTGGCCATCTTTACTCCTTTTTTCTCAAAGCACAAACAAATGTGAGGGACGACGGTCTTGAAAATAGCTGATAAGCTCGGACTGACTAGCTAGAAAGCCTGGTCCGACACATCGTAAGCGTGAGAGGGCTCGTTGTTGAACCGCGTTGAACGATTGACTGAGATATTCATCGTAGCACTAGAGCTGCCAGAAATTCAATCTTAATTTTTGGGAAAGAAAGCTCGACTTCTTATCGTGCTTTCTTTTCTTTCTTCAACACTCGAAGAGAGAACTTGATCTGACGCTGGATCTCTTTTCTTTTGAAATTCGAGTGGTATACTAACAGCTATATACAGTTACTATCCTTTTGTTTTGATATTCGATCTCTGGAGGAGATTCAAATGGCCAAGCTCAGCGTAAATCGTAAGCAATACGAGGTCGACGCAGATCCAAGCACGCTAATGCTCTGGGTCCTGCGGGACGAGATCGGACTGACGGGGACAAAGTTCGGCTGCGGGATCGCACAATGCGGTGCCTGCACTATTCACGTGGACGGTGAGGCAAAACGCTCGTGTGTGACGCCGTTGAGCTCTGTAATTGGCAAAGAGATCACTACGATCGAAGGCCTCTCGACCGACCTGAGCCATCCGCTGCAGAAAGCCTGGATCGCCGAGGACGTTCCGCAGTGCGGCTATTGCCAATCGGGCCAGATAATGGCTGCGGCGGTCCTTCTCAAGAACAATAAAAAGCCGACCGACGCCGATATCGAACAGGCAATGGCGGGCATCATCTGCCGCTGCGGCACCTATAACCGTATCAAAGAGGCAATTAAACAGGCCGCTATTAATGGAGGTAAATGAGATGACAAGCAAAACTGATCTCGACAGACGCTCATTCCTCAAAGCATCCATAATTGCAGGCGGTGCAGCCGTTTTCGGCTTTAACCTGCCGGTTGGAATACGCGCGGCGGAGCGGCTCGGTTTGACGAATGAACCCATCGCCGATTTCCAGCCCAACGCCTTTATCAAGATCGCCAAGGACGGCCGCGTGACAGTCGTCGTCGGCCAGGCGGAAATGGGCCAGGGCGTTTTCACTTCCCTGCCGCAGATCGTTGCCGATGAACTCGAGGTCGACTGGGCAAACGTTTCATACGAATCAGCGCCCGCAGACAAGGCATTCATTAACCCGGCGATGGGAATGCAGGGCACGGGCGGCAGTTCGAGCGTGAAAGGCCTCTTCGCACCGCTCAGAAAATCCGCCGCAACGGTCCGCGAAATGCTGGTTGCGGCTGCGGCCCAAACATGGAATGTCGCTCCCGAGACCTGCAAAGCCGAATCCGGCAAGATCATGCACTCCGCGTCCGGACGTTCTGCCGCTTACGGAGATCTGCTTGAAGCGGCCGCAAAGATCACACCGCCAGCCAACCCGAAGCTTAAGGATCCTAAGGACTTCAAGTACATCGGCAAAGGTGTAAAACGGCTCGATTCACCCGACAAGGTCAACGGAAAAGCGATCTACGGGATCGATGTAAAAGTGCCGGGAATGCTGACCGCCACGATCCTGCGTTCGCCCGTGATCGGCGGCAAGGTCAAAGCCGTCGATGACGCCGCGGCAAAAGCCATCAAAGGCGTTACGAACGTAATTTCACTTGAGTACGGCGTCGCCGTCGTCGCCGAGAATTTTTCGGCCGCAAGAAAAGGCCGAAGTGCTCTCAAGGTTACTTGGGATGAAGGTGCGATGGCCGCAGTTTCGAGCGAATCGATCTATTCAACTTTCGCCGCAGCGGCTGACAAGGACAAAGGCCTCGTCGCGAAGAAAACCGGTGACGTCGCCGACGGAAAAACGAAAGCGGCTAAAACGGTCGAGGCAGTTTACTGGTCACCTTTTGTCGCCCACGCGACGATGGAACCGATGACCTTCACGGCAGACGTCCGCAAGGACGGTGCCGAGGTTTGGGGCGGCGTGCAGGCACAAATGCTCGTACAGCAGACGGTCGCAGCGACGGCGGGCGTTCCTGTAGATAAGATCAAGGTCAACACGACTCTGCTCGGCGGCGGTTTTGGCCGCCGGTTTGAAATGGACTATGTCATCGACGCGACGCTGCTGTCGAAGGCTGTCGGCAAACCGGTCAAGGTCATATGGACGCGCGAGGACGATATGCAGAACGACGTCTATCGCCCGGCGACCTACAACAAGATGTCAGCCGGCATCGACGCGAGCGGCAATCCCATTTTCTGGCATCACCGCGTCGTAAATGACGCGATCATGGCCCGTGCGGGCAAGGCTTTCGGCTTTATCCTGAAGGACGACCAGCTCGACGAGTCATCCTTCGAGGGCGCACATAATCTGCCGTACGCGTTCCCGAATTTTCAGTGTGATTGGGTTCGCAAAGATACCGGCGTTCCGGTCGGATTCTGGCGATCAGTAGGAAGTTCGCACACCGCATTCTCGACCGAGTGCTTTCTGGATGAGGTCGCGTTCGCGGCCGGCAAAGATCCGGTTTCCTTCCGTCTCTCGATGCTCGAAAAACACCCGCGCCACGCGGCCGTATTAAAGCTCGCGGCCGAAAAAGCCGGATGGGGCAAACCTGCGGAAGCCGGAATTTTCCGCGGCGTCGCCGTTCACGAGAGTTTTGGCAGCTACGTCGCACAGATCGCCGAGGTTTCGGTCGCGAAGGATGGCAAGGTTCGTGTTCATCGCGTCGTCTGTGCGGTAGATTGCGGCCAGGTCGTCAATCCGAATACCGTCGCAGCCCAGATGGAAGGCGGCATCGTTTATGGGCTGACTGCGGCACTTTACGGCGAGATCACGATCAAAGACGGCCGCGTCCAGCAAAAGAACTTTACGGACCAAAAAGTGCTTCGCATGAACGAAATGCCAAAGGTCGAGGTCTACATTGTGGAGAGCACAGAGAAACACGGCGGCGTTGGCGAACCCGGTACCCCGCCGATCGCTCCGGCAGTGGTAAATGCAATATTTGCCGCGACTGGCAAGCGTATTAGAACCTTGCCGATCAGGACGGCTGATCTGGCAGCAAAAGCGTGATGATGAATAGAAGCAGTATCTTAAAACTTATCGTCGTAGCGGCAGCATTTGCGGCTGCGGGCTTGGCTCTGTATTCAAGCCGAACCGGAGCAGTCGAGCGTGTCGAAGCCTCGACCATCAACGAGACCACCATCGCCGCTGATCCTGATCCGGCAAAGTCGCGTGCGGCTTTCAGCGAGGCGGTAAAGGTTTTCTTTTCGGCGCGGTGCTCTAATTGTCATCCTGGCGGCGACGCTCCAACGCAAGGCGACACAATGACCCCGCATCCGATGGAGGTCAAACGCGGCCCGGACGGTCGCGGTCTCGGCGAGCTAAAATGTACGACCTGCCACCAGGACATCAATCTCGACGGCGATAATTTACCGCCCGGAGCCCCAAATTGGCACATGCCCCCAGAGGCGAACAAAATGGCGTTTCAAGGCCTGACCGCCGGCCAACTTTGCCGCAATCTGAAAGACCCGTTGAAAAATGGCGGCCGCAAATCGGCCAAAGACGCCGTGCACCACATCGCGACCGATCCGCTCGTTTTGTGGGCGTGGACACCGGGCAACGGTCGCACTACACCGCCGATGTCGCATGCCGATTTCATGAAAAAGATGAACGAATGGGTAGACAGCGGTGCGGCTTGTCCTGAATAGTCTATGACCTTTAAGAATGCATGGGGCTATAAAGGCGACGCAATGAACCTGCCCGTCGCCGACATTGATAATGCCCTATCGTTCTATACGGACATCATGGGGTTTCAAGTCGTCGAGCGAACCGAAACTCCGCACCGTTCAGCGATTCTTGCCCGTGCTGATATTCAAATGAGGCTCGTCGAAAACGGCGGCGATCCGACGCAGGATGGCTGTGCATTTGAGGTAACCGACGTCGAGGCCGTTTTGAATGAGTTCAGAGGCAACGGACTTGCGAAAGAGCTATCGGATATTAGTATCGAAAAGAACGAGAGCGGCATTTGGCGAGTGTTTTACGTGATCGCTCCTGACGGCCTTTGCTACTGGCTCGGTGAAAAGCAGCCTGCATAATTTCCAACCTTGAAAGAAATAAAAGAGATCCTAAAACACGTATCAGCCCTCGCGGACGGCGAAAAGGCCATACTCGCGACCGTCGTTGACGTCCGCGGCTCGGGCTATCGTCTGCCCGGAGCTCGAATGCTGATGCTTGAGAACGGCGACACTTTCGGCACCGTTTCCGGCGGATGTCTCGAGGCAGATGTACTCGAGCGGGCGAAAAAGATCCTTAAGAGCGGCGAGTCCGAGGTTTTCACATACGACACGACCGGCGACGAAAACTCGATCTTCAGCATGAACATGGGCTGCCGCGGTGTGATCGAGATCCTGCTCGAACCCATCGGCAAAGACAGCGAGATCATTGCGAAGATGCGTTCCGCGTACGAAGACCGCGAGCCGTCCGACGAATTTGAAACGCCGATCGCGGTCATGCTTTTCGGTGCGGGAGCCGACGCGGTTCCCTTCGTCCGCATCGCGAGCGAACTCGGCTGGCAGGTCACCGTTCACGACCATCGCCCGGCGTTTTTGACCGAAGAAAGATTCCCCAACGCACAAAAGCTCGTTCACCAAACCGTCGACGAACCGCCGCAAATTCACGCGGACCATCGCACCGCCGGAGTTATAATGACGCACAATTACTCCCGCGACCGATTCGTTTTGCCGGAGCTGCTTGCGTCCGATGCATTCTACGTCGGAGCCCTCGGCCCGAAACGTCGTACCGAACAGCTTCTCGAAGAGATAGCCGCCCACGGCCGCATATTCGCGGAAGAAAAACTCGCCCGCCTCTTCGCCCCCGTCGGCCTCGACATTGGCGCCGACACTCCCGAAAGCATCGCTCTCTCAATAATCGGCGAGATCCAAAGCGTCCTAAAAAACCGCCAGGGCACCAGCCTGCGATACCGCGAAGGCTCGATCTATGACCGCAAATAACCCACCCAAAATCGGCGGAATATTACTAGCCGCCGGCGGCTCAACCCGCTTCGGCTCCCCCAAACAACTAGCCATCTACCACGGCAAATCCCTAATCCGCCGCGCCGCCGAAACCCTCGTTTCCTCCGGCTGCGATCTGAACGTAGTCGTTCTAGGTGCCGAAATAGAAGCCTCAACCGAAGAACTACAAGGCCTTCCAATCAGTATTTGTTTAAATGAGAACTGGAAATCAGGAATGAGTTCGTCCATTAAAGCCGGACTCGAATACCTACTGAATCTCGAACCCAAACTCGACGCGGTACTGATAACGCTCTGCGACCAACCGCACGTCACAACAGATGCGCTCCAACTCTTGCTCTCAGAATTTCAAGCAAATTCAGCTCTAGTCGTCGCCGCGAAGTACGGCAAAACCATCGGCGTTCCGGCGGTATTCTCACGCGAACTATTCGATCAACTCATTCATCTCGAAGGCGATAAAGGTGCCCGCAACCTGATAAGAAGCCGTAACGACCTCGTCACGATTGAGATAGATGCGGCCGCCATAGACATTGATACGCCTTCCGACGTCGATCAATTGTAGGCGGCGGGTCGCGGTCGATCATAGGTTTTTAAGCACATAATCCGTCATCATCGTGTACCAGTGTTTGACCAGGGCGGGTTCGGCGACGCCGTGGCGTTGGTTGGGGTAGAGCATGAGATCGAACTGTTTGTCGGCTTGCTGCAGGGCGTAGGTCAGTTTGGTGACATTCTGCATGTGGACGTTGTCGTCCATCACACCGTGGATGAGCAGCAGGCGGCCTGAGAGGTTTTTGGCGGCTTTGACCACGTTAGATTTTTCGTAGCCTTCGCGGTTGTTGAGCGGCGTTTTCATGTAACGCTCGGTGTAGATCGAATCGTAGAGCGTCCAATCCGAGACGGTTCCGCCCGCCATTCCGATCTTGAACGATCCGCTGTGCGTCAGAGCGTAGCTCGTCATAAACCCGCCAAAGCTCCAGCCGTGCAGCCCGATGCGGTTCATATCGACGTAGCCCGTGGATCTCAGATAATTCAGCCCGTCCTCGATGTCGCGAAGCTCGAGCTCGCCAAAGCCTTTGTAGGCGTAAAGCGGCCAGACGGATTCCTCGCCTTTGCCGCTCGCGGTGCGGTTGTCGCAAACCCAGATGATGTAGCCTTTTTGGGCCAGCATCTGAAACCACATCCCGCGATTGCCACCCCAGCGGTTCGCCACTGACGGAGCATGCGGCCCGGCGTAGGTGAACTGCAGCACGGGATACTTTCGCGAAGGGTCAAAATCAGGCGGCTTGATCATCATCGCCTCCATATTAAATCCGTCGCGGGTTTTTACGTTGAGGAATTCGGGCGTGCTGAGGCGGTAATTGCGAAGGACATCGACGCGATTTTCGTTGATAACACGTTCGAGCGAACCGTCGGCACGGAAAAGCCGCGTTTGAGTCGGAGTGACGACATTGCTCCAGTTTTCGACGTAGTGCGAAAAGGTTTTGTTAAACGCGGCCGCGTGCCAGCCGTCGCCCTTCGAAACGCGTTCGACCTCGCCGCCGGTCAGGCGAACGCGGTAGATATTCTCGGCAATGTGGCTGTCTTTGGTAGCCGAAAAATAGACCCAGCCGCCCTGATTATCAACGCCGTAAAGCGTGCGGACTTCCCATTTCCCGCTGGTGAGCTGACGGACGAGTTGGCCGGTGCTGTCGTATAGGTAGAGGTGTTTCCAACCGTTGCGTGCCGACTGCCAGACCATCATCCCGTTCGCGGCTGACGTATCGGTGAAAACCGGATTGTCATAAACCTCGACCCATGCGGGAGTGGTTTCGGTAATGACCTTGCTGATCTTGCCGGTGGCAACACTTCCGAAATTCAGGTCAAGCGTGGTCTGTTCGCGGTTCAGGGCCTGAAACAGGACATTCTTGCTATCCGGAGCCCATGCGACGCGGGCGATCAGCAGATCTTCGGGTTTGTAGATCGAGGTGTCGATGAATTTCACTGCGTCGCCCACACGCAGAAGCGTCGGCGGCAGACGCTCGCCGATCTTTGGGATGCGGCCGGGATTCGGCACGATCGACGTTTTGCCGACGTCGGCGATGCCGAGTTTTACGATCGGATTTCCGTCGCCTGCCTGCGGATAATTGGTTCGCTCGATCAATTGGTCAGTAGGAAGATCGTTTACGAGAACGAATTTGGGAACCGGCGATTCATCAGTACGCAGAAAGGCGATAAACCGCGAATCAGGCGACCACCAGTACCCGCGTTTCTGCCCGCGGCCGTAAAGCTCTTCCTCGTAGACCCAATCGAGATAGCCGTTATAGATCGCATTGTCGCCCTCTTTGCCATCGCGGGTCAGCTGCTTTTCATTACCTTTCGCATCGACCACATAAAGGTTGTTACTGCGAACAAAGCTCACGAGTTTACCATCCGGGCTGAAACCAGCTTCGAGTTCCGCTTCGCGATTATTCGTCAGCCGCTTGATCGAACGCGTCGCCGTTTCGTAAAGCCAAAGGTCATTCGCGTTGCTGAGAACGATCGCCGTCTCGTCTGCGTTGAACTCAAGGAAAGGCGAATTCGCAAGCTCCGCCGCATCCGCAGCCTTTACACCGACACGCTGCAACGCCGCCGACAACGAGTCCGTATCCAAATACGGCACCGCCTGCGAAGTAACCGCATCGACCCGCATCAACTTCCCGCCGATCACCTGCTTGAACGACTTCCCATCCGGCGACCACTGCACCGAAACCGGCGTTCCGCTAAACCGCACGCGTTTCGCAGCGTCGGGGTTGAAGATGTCGTCGAGGGTGAGGGGTTTGTCTTGGGCAAGAACAGCGCTCGAAAGCGCGAAAACGATGATCGCAAGTGACTGAAGCTTTTTCATATTTATGGCTATTAGCGAGGAAAAGATCTTTTGAATGATAAGCGATAACGGTCTTGTTTTTCAAAGAAGAAACTATACACGGATAAACACAGATGGAACTGATCAACACAGATATTGAAAGTTATTGATCCGACAAAAATCCGCGTACCATCCGTGTAATCCGTGAAAATCTGTGTCTAATTTCCTACGCTTTAGGATGTGCCCGGTCATAAACCTCGATCATCTTTTCCATCGAGACCTGAGTGTAGATCTGCGTCGTAGTCAGCCGGGCGTGGCCGAGCAGTTCCTGGATGTCGCGAAGGTCGGCTCCTTGATCGAGCAGATGCGTGGCGAACGTGTGTCGTAAGCTGTGGGGCGAGATGTCGTGGATGTCGGCGCAGAGCTTGATGTATTTGTCGATCATGCGGCCGACGGAGCGGGTGGTGATGCGTGTGCCTTGGTAGTTTAGGAACATGGCATTCGGCTCGCGTTTAGCTTCGGGGCAATTGTCGAGAAACTTGCCGCGTGTCTGGTCCATATAGAGCAACACTGCCTGCATCGCCGGTTCGCCAAATGGCACGATCCGCTGTTTTTTACGTTTACCGGTCACCCAAACCAGCTTCTCGCGAAAATCAACGTCCGGTATATTTATCCCGACCAATTCGCCCACACGAATCCCCGTCGCATACAAAAACTCAATTATCGCCCGGTCACGCCTCCCAAGATCGGTGTTGATGTCCGGTGTCTCGATGAACCTAACGGCGTCCTCGATCGAGAGGTGATTGGGCAGTTTACGTTCGATCTTTGGTGTCGCGACCTGTTTCGCCGGGTTCGCCTCGAGCTTGCCTTCGCGCACCAGAAACTGGAAAAACGTGCGAAGACTGGCGAGTTTGCGGGCAACCGACGTTTTCTTATGATCAGCGTGAAGTTCAGCCATCCATTCGCGGATCGTCAACCGGTCGATCTCAGCCACCGGCATATCCGCACGCTTTTCGACGCGAAACAGATGCAGTTTGAACTGCTCCAGATCACTCGCGTAATTCCGCAACGTGTGCTCGCTAAGATTGCGTTCGTATTTCAGGTGTTGAAGAAACTGTGTGAGGTGATCGTTGAGCATTATTTCCTGCCAACATAATACCCTTTTCGCGTCCGAATAGTCATATTCGGCTTGGCTTTGACCGTGAGCGAGATCGTGCGGAATTCGCCGGGCTTCAGTGCCTCGTCCTCGGGGTAATAGCTGAGGATGTATTGCTGCGAAAGCTCAGCCGAGATGCGGTCAAAGGCCTGTTTCATTTCGTCTTCGTCGATCGGCGAATAGACGGCTCCGCCGGTTTGTTCGGCGAGTTCGATCATGCGGCGTTCGGCTGTGAGGGCTCGAATATTGGCATTTCCGCCGCGAACACCGGTCCGTTTGAAATTCTCGAAGTCCTTTGTCTTCACCACATAGACCTGACAGTCGTTGATTTGAAGCGATTTCACAACTCCCTCGAGCGTGGTTTTGAGATCGCTGTACGTGTCCTCGCCGTCAGAGACGATAACGACGACGCGGCGGCCATTGGCGGCTCTGAGGTACTCGGCGACCTCGATGATCCCGTCGAGCAGTGCAGTCGCACCTTTTGGCTCTTGAAACATTTCGATCGCCTGCGTCAATTGCGCGACGTCGGATGTGAGCGATTGTTCGAGCCGTGTGTAATCGGCGACCGAGAACAACGCGGCTTTGTCCTTATCAGGCCTGACAACGCGGCGAAAAAACCTGACGGCAGCGTCCTTTTCAAACTCACGAGCGATCAGCACGCTCGACGAATTATCAAACAGCATCGCAAGCCGTATCGGCGTATCGCTCCGGGCGAGTTCGCCGATCTCGACCACTTTGCCATCGATCTTTAGTTCAAAATCCTTGAGTTGGAGCGTTGAAACGGCCTTTCCGTTTTGATCCAGCACGGAGACCGGGATCGGGATAAGTACGGAATCAACCTTGATGACATCGTCACCGCTGTTGGGTTTTGGGGTCGGTGTTGGGGTCGGTTTTCCAACCGGATTCACCGTTTCGGTCGGCATGTAGACAACCGACGGTCCAACGATCTGACGGGGTGTGGGCGTCGGGCTCGGCTTCTGACGGCCCGATTGAGCCGAGGCGATCGATGCGAACAGCGTCGCCGTGAAAATGAGAGTGAAAAACCTCATAAATGCGGTGGATAGAGTCCGCAAGTTGGATTAACAATAACGCTTGCCAGTTGCCCGCCCGACTGGAGCGGCAAGCATCCCTGCTTGCCACACCGCAGCTTCTGCGGTGTTGAAATCCCCAACTACAAACAATCCTTGATTAACCCGAGCTCCTTAGCGGTCTTCGACCGCTGGCAAGCAGGGATGCTTGCCGCTCCAGTCATCGTCACACCAGGATAAGCTTAACACCCGCGAATAGCAGCACGACCGCCAAAACCCGCCGCAACGTCATCGAATCGAACTTCTTGCTTCCCAACGTCGAACCGATCAGGCCGCCGACAACTGCAACGGCTATCCAGATCCAAACCTGGCTTGGCAGGTCGAGAATATGCGTGCTTCTGCCAAATAGATAATTACCGAGCAGCCCGGCAAACGAATTTACGAGAATGAACAAGACGGAAACGGCCGCTGCGGTCTTGGTAGAAGACCATCTCGCGAGCAGCAGCAGCGGCGTCAGGAAGATGCCGCCGCCAACGCCGATCATTCCCGAAACCAAACCGATGGCAGCACCGATCAGGATCCCGGCGAGGACAGGTGGATCGGTGGTTTGATCATCATTTCTTAGTTTTACCGCAAGCCGCATCGCCGCGAGACAAAGCACAACGCCTAATACGATCTTGTAAACATCGGTGGGAAGCTGAACGATCCCGCCATAAAAGGCAAATGGAATGGAGCCCAAAGCAAATGGCCAAAACACGCGCCACTGAAAGTAACCTGCTCGCCAGAATTGATACGTCCCGATCGACGCCACGAATAGATTCAAAACCAACGCAGTCGGCCGCGTCACCTCAGGAGCCACCGCCAAAAACGCCATCACCGCCAAATACCCCGACGCCCCGCCATGTCCAACCGAGGAGTAAAGTATCGCAACGGCGAATACGGCAAAAATTATCAGGACAGATGTAGATTCCACAAGGTACGGCCGCTCTTTCGCATTCCCGGCAAGATATTACGTTCTAATAGATCTGCGAGCAGGTCAAGCCCACGAAAGCCTATTCGAGGCCAACGAAATCGATGTTTGTCAGGTTGCCGCTCGCGTTCAGATCCTGGCCCGTAAACCGGTACCGTTTCGAAACCGGATTGATGAAGTAGTTCGTTTGTGCAAGAACATTGGTGAACGAGTAAAAGCCGAACGAACTCGTCGTTGCGGTACGAACAAGATTTGATTGCAGATCTGTCATTCTAACGACTGCATTTCTCAGGCCCAGCCCTCCCGGCGTTGTGACCCGCCCGGAAATAGTGACGAGCCCGGAGAACGGCTCAAATCTGACGATCCCCCGCTTTACGCTGCCGTTGACCGCAGTAAAGTTTCCACTAACTATCAACTTGCCGCTTTCCTGCTGGACCATGCTTATCACTGGGATCCCGGAAGGGTTTGTGCTGCCGGTCACGGTTGCGATAAAGGTCGGGTCAACGTTCCCGTTGGGGAGCAGCCGGCCGAGATTCGCCGTCTGAATACCATCGATCGACGGAAATTCCCCGCCGATCATGACGCGCCCGTCGATAAGCTGTAACACCGAATTTATCGTCGAGAATGGGCTTCCCAGGTTTGGCGGAATGAATGTCTGATCAACCTCGCCATTCGGCTTGATCCGCGCGATCTGTGGCGCATCGACATTGTTTACCTTTCCGAGTCTGCCCGAGACCAAAAGATTTCCGTCGCTCAAAAGTGTTAGGTTTGTAATGTACGCTCCAAGCACGACCGGGTCGACACGGCACTGCCAGACCACCGCTCCATTTTGATCCAGCTCATAGACCGCTGCCCAGTTGATATTCGCCTGCGGCCGAACGGCAATAAAGATCCGTCCCTGCGGAGAGACGATCACTTTTGTGATGTCCAGCGAGACGATATTGGTCGAGAAGGATTGATCGACAGATCCATCGATATTTAGTCGGACGATATCGCGTCGGGTCACGCCGTTTATAGTGTCGAAATCACCGACCGCGATCAACTTACCATCAGCCTGGCGTGCAAGCTCAAGCACATTCCCGGTTGCCGAGGAACTATATGTGCCCGACGCGAAAAGTAAATCAGATACTGTACCATCAGTGCTGACCTGACGAAATGGAAACGGGCCCTGACTTCTCGAGCGGGTCCCTGCAACTATTCCACTGCCGTCGGGGTTCAGCGAGACGGCGGCAAAGTTGTCAACTACCGGTGCGAACTGGATATCAGGGATCCCTTCGTGCGAAAGGCGGGCAAGTCTCGGCCGCCAATAGAATCCGCCGCCCCACGACATCATCCTTCCGTCGGCGAGGTTGAATAGCGATAAAGCTCCGCTCGAGATCGCGGCCGTGCGGGTTAGAAACGACAGAATCCTATCGCCACTTGGATCGATCTTTATAACAGCCGTCGGTGCCGCACTATCTATGCGGCCCATTTCGTTCATCAGGCCGCCGAAGACCGCGTTACCGTCAGGCCCGATCGCGACACTCCACGCCTGCGCGCCGTTTGGAAAAGAGAAGACCCCCAGATAACTTTGGTCTTCAGTTCCGGCCGAGCTGAGCCGAGCCATCGGATAAGCATGTCCTTCGGCATCGCGGAGTTCGCCGCAAACGAGCATTCTGCCGTCAGAGAGGACCGTAATATCACGGATCTGTTTCGCCCTCGGAGCAAAGAAGGATGGATCAACGGTGTTACCGACGAATCTTACGAGCCCCGGACGGTAGTTGAGGCTCACAGCCGTAAAATCGCCGCCTGCTATAACGCCGGCGGGCGTCTGCCGAATCACATGAACAGGTCCGTTGATCGAGACAATGAACGACGGGTCAAAAGCTCCGTTTGCCTGCAGCCTGATGAGGCCGCCATTAAAGCTCCCACCCACCATGACCTTGCCGTCACTGAGGGCCTTAACAGCTTCGAGTCCGCCGCTTACGATCTGTTGGGTCATTACGAATGATGCATCAAGATCGCCCGACGCCTCGAGGCGCGCGATCTTAGTCCGGCTGACGCCGTCAAACGCCGTAAAACCGCCGACGATCAGTATCCGACCGTTAGGATCAACATCGAAATAGCTAACGCCTCCATTTGGGCCGGCTCCGTCATTAAAACTCGTGTCTAATGAGCCGTCTGCGTTGAGTCTCGCGATGTATTTGACGGGTGATCCATTATATTGCGTGAAACCTCCGGCAATAAGTATCTTACCGTCCGCTAGCACTTCGACCTGGCCGATATCGGCGTTAGCGCCGATCCCTGAATTGAATGTCTGATCGATATTCCCCGAAGCTTCAAGGCGAACGATCTTCCGGCTCGGATATCCGACGGCGGTATTGAAGTAGCCTACCACGACCAGCTTTTCGCCCTGGAAAGCGACGTCGCGAACGATCGAGTCAAAGTCCTGACCCGAAATAAAGCTTTCGTCAACCTGCCCGTCGGCAGCCTGCACTGGCGCTTGAAGATAAACGCCTGTCAAAACAATCAGCGGAATGAAAAATGCTCTGCGTAGGAATTGGGAAGTTAAAAAGTTCATAACTCAGTGCTTTAAAGCAAAATGCGAGTTAGATGGGATGAGTCTGCCCAGCCAAAAGTTGTGAGGAATCGGTCTCAACAACGGTTGGTTCCATGCCCCAAAGGGTTTGGCGGCCTAAACCGGCGAATCGATCAACATGATCCTGGTAAAAAATCTGCTAAAAAGCCAGCCCTTCATTAAAACGGTGCAAGAATTTCTGGCCTCGATCATTCTTGTGCTAATATCTCCAAATATTTTCGCACTCCGATACTCAGACTGCGAAACTGTGGAGCATATTTTCTGAACCTAGACCATCACTAATCATGGAGATAAACGACTGACTATGAAAAGACTTTGGATGTTGGGACTATTTTGTTTTGCATTTACGCTGGCAGCCGCTTGGGATGTTAAAGCTCAGCCGTCTGAGGCCCAGATCAAGAAAGACATGTCCGGCGAACGGACCATTTCAATTACATTTGGCAAACCGGGAACAAGAACGTGGGACACATCTTCGCAAAAATGGATATGGACGCGTGACTACACGACGAAGCTAAAAACCGAAGATCCAGCCGTTACCCAGATCGTAACAGGCTATGCCGCATACAACGCAAACGGTGCCGCTTACACTTTCTGGCGAACCTTTCCAAACTCGAGCAGATTCGAGGGAATTCCGAACCCCACCACGCAAGAGATCCAGGCTTTGATCGACCGATTCACCGTACAGGAGATCTTTGGCAGTTTCAATTACGGCAACGTCGTCGGCAAGATCGAATCTTTCGGCCCGCCTGCCGATCCTAAATTCGACTGGCACACGATGAATTCCGTCTCATTCGACCTCGTCGGGGTTTATACCCAAAAGACGAACGGCATCGGCGGCACCGAACGCGGGCAGAGAACCTTCCGGATCAGACTCTATCGTGACGACAGAAAATCACCATGGAAAAAATTCCTGACCACCAGTTCCAAAGATTGGAAAGCTTTGTAGCCGATACCTCGTATCATCAAATATCAAACGGCGAACCACGTTAACGGTTCGCCGTTTTTTTTAATTCCGACCGGGCAACAAGTGAGGCTAATCACTCACCTCGATCCCCAGTTCCTTCAACTGTGATCCATCCACTTCGCCCGGCGAATCCATCATCAGGTCTTGTGCTGATGCAGTTTTAGGGAATGCCATGACGTCGCGGATATTTTCGGTGCCGCAGAGGATCATGCAAGTTCGTTCGATGCCGGCGGCGAAGCCTCCGTGCGGCGGCGTACCGTATTCGAGAGCGTCGAGGAAAAAGCCGAAACGCTCGCGCGCCTTTTCGACCGACAGGCCGAGGGCTTTAAAATTGAGGGCTTGAATGTCCTTTTGATGAATTCGGATCGAACCGCCGGCGCATTCGTAGCCGTTGATGACCGCGTCGTATGCCTTCGCTCGAACTTCACCGAGCAGATGATGCTGGCTGTCGTCGTTCACCGCCGTCTTAAATTTCTCCAGATCCTCGTCCATCGGCGACGTGAACGGATGATGCGCGGCAGCATAGCTGTCCGTCTCTTCATCATGCTCGAACATCGGGAATTCCGTCACAATCAGAGGCTTGTAAGCCGAACGGTCGATCAAATTTTCCCTTTTGGCAACCTCGATACGCAAAGCTCCGAGCGAAGCGGCGACTACAGATTTGCGGCCCGCGACAATGAGAACGAGATCGCCCTTTTCAGCTCCGGCTGCCGAAACGAGCTGGCCGATCTTCTCTTCCCCAAGCACCTTGAGCAGCGACGAGGTAGTCTCGTCGCCAACCTTGATCCACGCCAACGCCCCAGCGCCATAACGTTTTGCAAATTCCTGCAGATCGTCGAGCTGTTTACGTGAGTAATCGGCCTTGCCCTTCGCAACGATACATTTGATCTCGCCGGAACGCAGGCTGCCAGCCTGCCCGCCTGAATTCAACACCTGCGCAAACGGAGCGAAATCCGTATCTCGCAACTCATCCGAAAGATCGACCAGTTCCATCTCGAACCGCAGATCCGGCTTGTCCGAGCCGTACCGACGCATCGCTTCGGCGTAGGTCATACGCGGCCATTCGGTGGGCAAGTCAATGCCGCCGACCTTGCCGAGGACGTGATTGAACATGCCCTGGATCTCACGATACGCCATTTCCTGATGGGCGAACGTCATCTCCATATCGAGCTGCGTAAATTCCGGCTGCCGGTCCGCGCGGAGGTCTTCGTCACGGAAACAGCGCGCGATCTGGTAATACTTGTCGAAGCCCGAGATCATCGTGAGCTGCTTCAATATCTGCGGCGACTGCGGCAGGGCGAAGAATTTCCCCGTGTGAATTCGCGAAGGCACGATAAAATCTCGAGCACCTTCCGGGGTCGATTTGAGCAAGATCGGCGTCTCGATCTCGATAAATCCACGCGTGTCAAAATACTCACGGATAGCTGAGACCGCCTTCGCACGCATGCGGATATTGTGCTGCAATTGCGGACGGCGCAGGTCGAGATACCGATATTTCAAACGCGTGTCTTCGGCCGCGAGATTCTCAGACCCCGCGACTTCGAGCTGAAACGGCAGTACGTTAGCGTCGTTCAGGATCAGGATCTCGCTCACCTTGACCTCGATCTCGCCGGTCGGCAGCTTCGCGTTTTTGGCCCCTTCGTCACGCTTGACGACCTCGCCTTTGACGGCGATTACGAATTCGCCGCGCAGGTTTTTAGCCTTCGCATGAGCTTCCTTCGCGTCCTCTTCGCTCACCACAACCTGCGTCACACCGTCGCGGTCACGCAAATCGACAAACGTAAAAACGCCAAAATCACGCTTCTTCGCCACCCAACCCATCAAAACAACCTGCTTGCCAACATCGCTGTCACGCAATTCGCCGCAAGTATGTGTTCTCTCTAAAGTTCCAAGTACATCCAACATAAAATTAAAATTAATAGGGATTCAGGGGATGAAGGAGTTAAGACAAATTCAAATTCATCCTTTGCATCCCCTTCATCCCTGTTTATTCACTTCCAAAAACAAAAAACGCCTTTCGATTTGCGACAAACGAAAGGCGGAGCGTCAAACCTAATTAACACTCTCGCCTACGTATTATTATTGTCGTCAAATCGAACTGCGTCCATAACTTCAATCGCGATGATACAAGATTGTGCCGAATCAGTGCAAACTATGTTTCAGCCTTTCTCATTCTATGACTTGATGTAACATAAAAATATGAACATTCTCGTACTAAATTGCGGCAGTTCATCGTTAAAATTCCAGTTGATCTCAACGAGCCTCGAGCAGATCGAGCGTCGTGACGATCGAATGCTCGCGCGCGGTCAGATCGAACGCATCGGCGGAGCGGCGGTCTTAACTTTTCAAACGGCGGGGCATGATGCCGTCCGTTCGGGCAAGCCGATACGTGATATGCGCGCCGCACTGGACGCCATCCTGCAATGGATCGGTAGTGAAGATACTAATATCGACGGGATCAGCGGCCTGTCCGATATCGATGCGGTCGGACATCGCGTTGTACATGGCGGCGAGCGTTTCATCCAGTCCGCTCTGATCGATGACGACGTGCTGCGAGGTATCGATGACTGCATTGAGCTCGCCCCGCTTCACAATCCGGCCAATGTTCTGGGCATCCAGGCGGCAAGGTCGATCCTAGGTAAAGGCATTCCGCAAGCGGCGGTTTTCGATACGGCGTTTCATCACACTATGCCAGAATCGTCCTATCTCTACGCCATTCCCTATCAATTTTACAGACGGCACAAAATACGCCGTTACGGCTTTCATGGGACATCGCACCGTTACATCGCGTATCAATACCGGACGCTTAATCACATTCCCCGCGAGGAAGTAAAGATCATAACCCTGCATCTCGGCAACGGAAGCTCTGTAGCCGCGATCAAAAACGGCAACTCTTTCGACACTTCGATGGGTTTCACGCCGCTCGAAGGCCTTGTGATGGGCACGCGTTCCGGCGATCTCGACCCCGCGATTATCGAATTTATCTGCGAAAAAGAAGGCATGACGGTTCACGAGGCAGATCTGATGCTAAATAAGGCGTCAGGCTTGCTCGGCATCTCGGGCCTGACCCACGACATGCGCGAACTTATCGCCGAAGCGGAGGATTCCGGCGACCGACGGGCGCGGCTCGCCATCGAGATATTCTGCTATCGCATCCGCAAATACATTGGCTCATACCTGGCCGCAATGGATGGAGCCGACGCGATAATTTTTTCGGGAGGGATCGGCGAGAATTCAGCTCTCATTCGGTCTAAGATCTGCCAGGGTCTGGAATGGTTTGGAATTGCTGCGGATGAAAACAGGAATGCAGAATTAGTATCCGGAGTAGAAGGCTTTTTTAACCAAGAAGACTCCCGCGTCAAACTCGGCGTTATCCCGACCAACGAAGAGCTCCTCATAGCCCGCGATACGGTCAGGCTGATCAAGGGCGTGATCTAGTTAGGGCCGGGGATCAGAAATAGAACCGTGCGAAGTAATACAGTATCGGTGCCCCAAAGAGCAAACTATCGAGCCGGTCGAGGAATCCGCCGTGGCCGGGGATGATCGAGCCGGCGTCTTTTGAGCCAGAGCCGCGTTTCATCGCGCTTTCGCAGAGGTCACCGAGAACGCCGACGGCGGCGAGAACGATGGCCAGCGGGATCGAGAATTGGTAACGCAGTTCGGGAAAGAATGTCGCGGTCGAAACAGCAGCGAATGCTGCGGCGGTGATCAGGCCGCCGATGAGGCCTTCGACGGTTTTGCCGGGCGAGATCGCCGGGGCGAGTTTGTGTTTACCGAGGGCTCGTCCGGCGAAGTATGCACCGGCGTCGGAACCGAAGATGATCAGGAAGAAGAAGCCGAGAAGTTTTGTGGAAAGGCCCGGTATCGATTCGAAACCTACGCGTGTAGCAACAAGAAATCCGCCCAAAAACACGACGTAAAATATCCCGAGCAGCGTTACGCCGATACCCGTGAGCATTTTTGAGAAATCCTTTTGAAAACGAAATGTCTGTGAGATCAGGACCGCGATGATGATCGCCGCGAGCGTCGCCACCAACAGATCCGGAGCCTTCGCAGGAGCATCGAAAAGGAAGCCAATAAACAGCGCCGCCGATGCGAGATAACCGATCGACGCATCAGCCTTTAGCTCAAGTTTTTTCGTAAGCGAATAAAACTCGAACAATCCCGCCGCCAACGCAAACCCCGCGATCGCCACAAACAGCCAAACCAACTGCGGAACCCACAGCGGCAGAATGATCGCCGCGATCACGATAGGCAGAGCGATAAGGGCTGTAAGAATTCTCGTTTTCATAGTCTTAAACGCAATTTAACAGGGATGAAGGAGATAAAAAGGGTATGCAAAAACTATTTTCTCATCCCTTTCATCACCTTTATCCCTGTGAATAAACTACTTAACTCCGCCGAAACGCCGGTCCCGTTTCTGGTAGTCCAATATTGCCTCAAATATCCCAGGCCGGCGGAAATCGGGAAACAGCGTCGGCGTTATGTAGATCTCGCTGTACGCTAACTGCCAGAGTAGAAAGTTCGAGATGCGAAATTCGCCGCTGGTTCGGATCAGCAGATCGACCTCCGGCAGGCCGTGGGTATATAGGTTTCGCTCTATGTCGGCCTCGGTCAGGTGGTCGATCACGTCATTTCGCCGCTCGATATCGGCAAAGGCGAGGCGTGCAGCACGGACGATCTCGGCTCTGGCTCCGTAATTAAGAGCGACGTTCATGACCATGCCGGTGTTTTCGGCGGTCATCTGCTCGGCTCTGGAGATCTCCTTACGGACGTTTTCAAACAGTCCGTCGATATCTCCGATCGCTCTGAATCGAATATTATTTTGGTGAACTTCTTTGAGATCGGTGCGAATGTAGCGAATAAGCATCCGCATCAGCCCTTTGATCTCGTCCTGCGGTCGCTTCCAATTCTCAGTGGAAAACGCGTAAAGCGTCACCGCCTTGATCTCAAGCCGCGTACACGTATCGATGATCGCCCGAACCGATTTAGCTCCTTCGCGATGGCCGAATATCCGTGGCCGGCCCTGATGTTTTGCCCACCGGCCGTTGCCGTCCATGATAACAGCGATATGCCGGGGCATCCGCGCCGGATCGATCCCCGCCAAAAGACGCTCTTCGGCAGAATTCGGTTTAATTATCCCGGCAAAATTCTCGTGCATCGTGCATTTCTTAACAACGGATTTACGCGGATTAGCACGGATTTAATGAAATTAATCTGTGTAGATCCGTGTTAATCCGTTGTTCAAATCCTTTTCTCGAACGTTCGAATAATTGCGTCTCGATTTATCGGCCCGTAAATATGCGGATAGATCTCGCTATTGGTTGACGGTTCCTTTATCATCCGCGACATTAGCCGGTCGCTCTCGATCTCGAGTATAACCACGCTTTCGACGCCTGAGTAATATCGTCCGATCACGCCGTCGAGCTGTTCCTCGAAGCTGCAATGAATAAACCCTTCAACAGCCAAACTCGCGTGCCGGTAAAGCCCCGTATCAAAAGCCGCCCAAACTTCCGGTAAAACTATGTGGTAAATGAGCATTCCGTCGGAACGCAGGCTGCCAGCCTGCGTGTGTCCGGTTCGCCGATCGCGCGTTGCCGGCAATTTCCTTTGCGTGAAACGCAGGCTGGCAGCCTGCGTTCCGGCACTTAATCGTACTCGACCTTATGCAGCGTCAGCCCCTGTGCCGATGCCGTTTTGCCTGCCAGGTCGCGGTTGCCGGTGACGATCGCCGTCTGAATTGTATCACTATCTTTTTCGCCACGCCCGACCTCGAGCATCGTGCCGACGATCGAGCGGACCATGTACCGCAGAAAACCTGTCGCTGATATGCGAAACTCGATCATCACGCCCTGCGCCTGATCGTTCCACCTCGATTCCACGGTAAAATCGAGCACGTTTCGGACCCGCGAATCGCCGTCGGATTTCGCTGATGCGAACGCCGTCCAGTCATGCTCGCCGAGGAACAAACGAGCCGCTTCGTTCATCCTAGCCACGTCGAGCGGCCTTGTTTCGTGGTGGGCAAACCGCCGCCAAAATGGTGACATCACCGGAGCATTCACCACGCGGTAAATATACGTTTTGCGCTTCGCCGAGAATCGGGCGTGAAACTCGTCCGGAGCCTTTTCTGCTTTCATTATCCTGATGTCTCGCCACAGATTGCCGTTGATCGCGTGCTTGAGCCGCTCGGGCGTGAATTTGCTGTGCAGATGAACATTCGCAACCTGTCCCTCAGCATGAACACCTGCGTCCGTTCGCCCTGAGCCAACAACCGCGACATCCATGTCAGCGATCATTCCGATCACACGCTCCAGTTCGCCCTGGATCGTCCGGTCGTTTTCCTGCACCTGCCAGCCGTGAAAGTCGGTGCCGTCGTATTGAATGAGAAGTCTGTAGTTCATTTAAGGATACAAGAGCTTAAAACGCTCGCAGCAAACGAGTGATGTTTCGTCAAAATCGATCTCGAGCTGGGCTGCCTCCTGCGAGAAATACTTCCAGTGGACATCACGCCAATATTCCAGCGTCTGATCACCCTCGCCTTCATCTGATGCAAATTGCGGATCAACATCATTGAACGGCAGATGCCTGATCTCCGTTGTTTGGATCACACACATCGGAGCTCCCGCAAGATCAGTGACAACGCTGTAACCATCAGCGATCGGAGCCTCGTCCGGTATTATCTCATTTACCGCAACGAGGCTCGCGGTCGCAAATTTCTTGCCGGAAATGACCAATTCAGCAAGCTCCCTCGCCATTTCCGCCGTGTTACCAAAGCACCAAACTTGAAAAGGCTCGGCCCTCGGTATCGACGGGTTTAGTAAAAGAAAGTCGTTCCAGAATTTCTGAACCTCAGATGTCATGACTTGCGGCTACCGGGTTTTACAGCTTCAAGCCCGTCGGCACACATCGGACAGCTGTCTGTAGAAAAGCTAGGAACATCGAGACTGACGAGCGAGATCCGCGGCACGCCGACATCTGCGGTTCTATTTGAGCGATCAATTATCGAAGCGGCAGCGACAACCTTCGCTCCGCAACTTTGCAGTGCCGCGATGCATTCACGCGTTGATCCGCCGGTCGTGATGACGTCTTCGACGACGAGAATTCGTTCTCCGGGCGAAACAGTAAACCCTCGCCGAACTGTCATCACACCTTCCTGACGCTCTGTCCAGATGAATCTTTTTCCTAGTGCCTGAGCAGTCGCAAATCCGATCACGAGCCCACCGATCGCCGGCGACGCGACCGTGTCGATCTCGTCTGCCGAATAATGTGCCGCTATCTCTTTACCGAACGCGGCCGCATCGTCAGGATGCTGCAGGGCAAGAGCACATTGCAGATATTTCGGGCTGTGCAGGCCGCTCGATAAAATAAAATGCCCATCGAGCAAGGCATTGGTTTCCGTGAAACGTTTGAGAACATCCATTCGATATAGACTAACTCAACACTCCTTCCGACTCAATAAACTCAGGAATTTCTGCTAGACTTTTAATCAATGACGCCGTACCCGAATCTGATCTCTGAGTCGCTCCTGATCAACGAAACCGTCGCTCTGCTCCGCTCGTTCGGCGGTAAGGCTTCGGCTGTCAGCGTGGTCGATTTTGTTATGAAGATCCGCAAGCCCGACCGCAATCTTGCCAGATTACTCGCCGCGGACATGATCGCGGGCGATCCTCGCTTGAGGATCGATGGCGACATGGTCGAGCTTTGCGATGACGAATTCGAGGGCCGGGAGTTGATGGAGACAGAATTTGTCGTTTTCGATCTCGAAACCACCGGAGCCAAAGCTCCGCCCTGCCGCATCACGGAGATCGGTGCGTACCGAGTAAAGGACGGTAAGGTTCAAGAGGAGTTTCAAACGCTCGTAAACCCGGAGACACCGATCCCGCCGTTCATTACTTCGCTGACAGGAATTAGCGACGAAATGGTTCGCCATGCTCCGTTGTTTGCGGATGTAGCGTACGATTTTCTTGATTTTATCGGTGATTCGATACTTGTCGCCCACAATTCGGGTTTTGATATGCGGTTTCTGAATCACGAGATCAGTCGCATTTTCGGCAAGTACAAGCTTCGCAATCCGTGCCTCTGTACAGTGCAGCTTTCCCGAAAACTGCTGCCCGACATCCTGAATCACAAATTGAAGACCGTCGCCGAGCACTACGAGATCGAACTGGTAAATCATCACCGCGCCAGCGCCGACGCCTATGCGACCGCCCATATTTTCGTGAATCTACTAACAAAACTGAACGAGAACGGCGTTAACGACCTCGCCGCGATAAGAGGTTTGGGCTCGCGAAAGCATCGGTATGTGAGATAGCCGGGCTCCACCGCAGAGCGGTGTGATGAATTTAGCCGTGGGTTTCAACCCACGGTCGGACGCATCGAAGTTCGCTGTCGCGTCAGCGACAATTGAGATTCAACCGTCGCTGACGCGACGCGGTTATTTTTTCCGCTTTCCGTGGGTTGAAACCCACGGCTAAATTCGTTAAATCGCTACGCGATGAAGAGTTAAAACTCCGAATTCTGAAGGTGGAACTCCAAACTAGAAAATTATGTTAGACGAAAGAATGCCTGAGGGCGTCAATAAACAGCAATTAGACATCCGCCCTACTCCGCGTGAGGAAATGGGCTTGTTCCCGCTCGACGCGTTTCCGTATGAGTTTGTGGGTAAAGAGATCTGGGTCGAATTCGATATGCCGGAGTTTACGGCGATCTGCCCTTTCTCAGATTTCCCGGATTTCGGCGTGATCAGGCTCAAATACGTGCCGAACAAGCTCTGCGTCGAGCTAAAAAGCCTCAAGCTTTATATCAATTCATTCCGCGACGTAAAGATCTTTCACGAACACGTCGTCAACGTCATCCTCGAGGACTTCGTCGCCGCCTGCGACCCGCTAAAGGTCGAGATCGAGGGCGATTATCACGTGCGCGGCAATATCAAAACGGTTGTGCGTGCGAGTTACACAAAGCCTGCTTAATTCGCCGCGATAAATCCATAACAAGTGCAGGCGAGGCCTTCGAGCGTTTTGCGGTCGATGACCGTTACATGGCCGCGGACGTAGCTGATCAGCTTCTGCTTTTGCAGTATCCCGGCGGCCTTGTTTACGGCTTCGCGTCTAACGCCGAGCATGTAGGAGAGAAACTCCTGCGTAACCTGAAAGTCTTCGGACCGCATGCGGTCCTGCGTCATCAGCAGCCAGCGGGCAAGGCGCGATTCGATGGAGTGAAATCGCGTACACACAGCCGAACGCGATATCTGCATTAGCATCGAATACGTAAACAAACGCATGATCCGCGGCAGTTCATCGCTGAAAGCGCATTCTGCGTTAAAATTCTTCGCCGTCATCCTCTGAGCATTCCCGCTTCCCTGCACTACGGCTCGATTGTTTGACAGTTTGATCCCAAGAAAGACACCCAAGGCGGCCATGCCTTCGTTACCGACCATGGCGATCTCCATTGTTGTGGTCGGGCTTGTGGCAACCAGTATAGAGATGATCCCGCTCTCGACAAAATATACGTGCTTCATTTCCTCACCCTGATCGTAGACATTCTCGCTGTACTTCAGCTCGTAAGGTTCGAATTGAGGCCGGACGCGGTCGTAGGCAATTATCGGCAGAGCTGCGAGCAGCTTATTGGAAGATCTGGTGGTTTCTGGCATCGGGCACTCCTTGTTCGGGCCATGTTGTAAAAACAACAGACGGCACAAGAAGTAGATCGTTAGTTCATTTCCGATGTCGAATGGTGAAATTTTCAAAGTTGACTGCGTGAACGCGATCAACTTGCGCAACCATAACAGGTGTTAACCGTTTTGTCTGTATACCTATACGAAAGTTCGAGATATTCCCCGGCCGAGCAGGCGATTGTATTCGTCGTTGACGACCTTGTAACACTCGCAAACCGCATTTTCGAGGCCCGGGCGGTCTATGATGGTCATTGTTCCCCGCACACTTTGTATTAGTTTTCGAGCCACAAGCTTTTGCGCGGCAAGCGTAACGCCCTCCCGGCGCACTCCGAGCATATTTGAGATCAGATCGTGGGTCATCACGAGCTTGTCAGAATCCAAACGGTCGTGGCTTAGCAGAAGCCAGCGGCAAAGCTGCTGTTCGACGGAATGCAGACGGTTGCAAACGGCAGTTTGGGAGATCTGTGCTATCAAGGCCTGCGTATAACGAAGCAACAACCTCTGAAACGGGCCGCCAAGCGTAAATTCGGCCTTCATCTCGTTCGCCCTCATTCTCAGCACATTGCCTGCGCTCTGGACGATAGCACGGTTAGTCGTCGTCTCGCCGCCCATGAACAGTTCAATTCCGAGAATGCCGTCGTTACCGACAACGCCGATCTCGGCCGTTGCCCCGTTTTCCATGATATACAACAGCGAAATGATCGCCGTCGTAGGAAAATACGTATAGTCCATCTTGGCGCCCGACTCGTGCATCACCTTGCCCAGAGTAAGCGGTACGATCTCGAGTTTAGGCAGGATCCTTTCAAATTCACCTATCGGCAGCGAGGCCAACAAGTAGTTCTTTAAGGCATCGGTTCTTACGGCAGTCGGCATTTTTCCCTCTTTGTTCCGGGTCGAGTTCAGCAGCTAAATTACCTGAACGAGTTTAACTTTGTTGGAACAGGGCCAGAATACCATACCTATCCATCTTATGTGTGCGATATCGCACACCCGTTAACAGCCGGCCAAATTGCCGGAACGCAATTATGTTTTAAGAGTGTTCGCAAGCGCACATACACGGCCGATCTTCTTTGTTTAACTAAATACATCAGCCGGAGCCGCAAGGATGAAAATTGAGTGCCATACCTTACTTGCACTCAGATAACGCTCTCGTGTTAACCAAATTCGCTAGGCGAAGGCTGTTTTGGACAAGGGTCTTATACTGGCAGTAACCCTGCGTGGAAGGACGGTACATCTTACAGGAAGCCGTCCTTCACTTTTTCCGCCGGAGGTTCTGAGATGAAGATGATCCAGTTTTCAATGTACTACGTTAAGCTGCAGTTCACCGTTGCGTTCGGCCTGTATCGAACCTCACTCCCGATGGATGTTAACTGGCGTTGGCGCTTCTGGCAGCAAAGGAACAACGCGCAGCACCGGCCGAATTATTAGAATTACTGGAGAAAATCATGCTGATCGCCGCTAATAGCCAGACTAATGGCATTCGACCTGAACGAATGAGGGGCGATAGGGCAACGAGCTACAGCAATTTTATTTCGGCGCTGGCGAAAAGGATCACGGCCAGCCGCGAGGAATCGGAGGCGGCAAAAAAGGAGATCTTTGCGGATATAAGGCGATATGCATCGAAAAGCACGGTCGCGACGACCACAGATAGGTTCGAATCATTGATCGCTCGCCGCCGGCTGGTTCGGTTTCTGAGCATATCAGATTCGATATGCTGAATCATTTTGTACTGATCGTACTGACAAGGGGTGGAAAAGGCAGGCGTTTAGGATTAACTAAACGCCCGCCTGATCCAATTTTGGGTGGGACTGTCCAAATGAGTGCGGACAGCGTTATATGGCATGTGATGGTGCCGTAAACGGGAATGCCCGGGAACTAAAAGGCCCGGGCATCTCAATATATTGTCTATTGGCCTGTTGTCAGTGGATGGCTGCCATGACAGCGGGCGATGCTAACGAACGCTTTGAACAAGCTCGCTCGACGAGGCTGACTATTTCGCTTTCTGCCGGTGTACTGCCTTTGGGGTCGGCGTTGGATATTTCGGAGATGATCAGGAATTTCGATTTCTCAAGCAATGTCTGCTCACGAAACGATAATTTCTTTTCGTGGCTCAGGAATGTGAGCATTTTGAGCACTTCGGCGGTCTGAAAAATGTCGCCCGTTCGCAGCTTTTCCGTGAACTCACGCGAACGCGTCTTCCAATCACCGGCGTACGGCTCAAAATCCTCGCCAAGCATATCGATCAGTTGCCGGCACTGCGACCTCGAGATCAGCGGGCGCAGGCCGACGCTGTCCGCATTGCATTCGGGAACGAATATCGTCGAGTTGTCGTGTAAAACGCGAAGAGTGTAACCGCTGATCGAGAGGGCCCCGAAAGCGTGCACGCTAAACTCCTCGACCTGGCAAACGCCTTGGTTCGGGTAAGCTACCTTTTGACCTATCGTTAATTGCATGACCGCTTCTCTCCCAATAACTTGAGAACGACGCGATGCGTATCGGACCAAAAACTGGAGTCCGGCGCAGGGTTGGTCTGTCAAGATTAACGCCATTATAGCATGTCTCGCCCAAGACTGGAACAAAAATTTCCGTGCAAGTCCGATGCAAAAGCCCGCGCGTCAGCAAGGGTGAATCTGCAAAAAAGATCCCACATCTGTCACAAACCTCACCGTCGTGGTGTTTTCATTTCGTAACGCGATAAGCGAACAAAATATCTTACAAAAAACCGGAGGTTTCAATGCGAAACAATTTCAGATCCCTGGCTCTTAGCCTTTTATCTCTAGCATTCATAATCATAGTTATCGGAAAGGTCGTGATCGTCGCCCAGGCACCGATCACGGGCAAATGGACGGCAGATGCCCGGCCGGGCAAACGCGACGACGGCAAGATCCAGCTCAATCTCAGCCGAACCACCCAAGGCGATCGCCGAAATGAATTTGGTTCGAGCTTCGCCTATTCTGAACTGCAGGGCCTGAGCCAGGCGCAGACGGAGAACGGCGGCGTGAATTTCAAGCTCGCCCGCGAGGCCGGCACCGTCAATTTCGAGGGCTCGTTCTCGAACGGCAAAGGCTCGGGCACGTTCCGTTTTGATCCTGACTATCGTTATTTCAGTGCGATGAAGCAGCGTGGTTTTGATTTTGAAAAGTCGAACAGCAGGAACAAAGGTGAAAACGATGTCGAAGGCCGCATGCTCTCGGCCGCGATGCTCAACGTCACGACCGCTCTCGCCGATGATCTCAGATCGGTCGGTTTCGGCGACCTCGATGTCGATGACCTATTCAAAGCCACGATCTTCAAAGTCGATTCCAAATTCATGGCAGAGATGAAGGCCACCGGCTTTCCAAACCTGACGATGGAAGACCTCGTAAAGGCACGCATCTTCAAGATCGACGCCGATTTTGTCAGAAAGGTCACGGAAATGGGCTTCGGCACCAAAGACTTCGAACAGCTCGTCAAATACAGCATCTTCAAGGTCACGCCCGAGTACCTCGCCGAAATGAAAGCCGCGGGATTCGACAACCTCTCGTCCGAAGAGGTCGTAAAATTCCGCATCTTCAAGGTAACGCCCGAGCTGCTCACCGATCTCAAAGCGGAAGGCTACGGCAAACTCTCCGCCGAAGAAGTCGTCAAATTCCGCATCTTCAACATCGACCGCGACTTCATCCGCCGAGCCAGAGCCGAAGACCCGAACATCTCGGTCGAAGATCTAGTCAAACTAAAGATCGGCGTCCGCCGCATGAAGACCAACTAAAACCTGTGATCTTTCCTCAATGATCCTAGATCCCCGGCTGTCCGCCCATGCGGACAGCCTTTTTTGACTGGAGGGCGAGCATCCTACTCGCCGCTAAAAACCAGAGGATCTAAGGTCATTTCCCAGTAAGCCAACACAATCAAAAAAAGACGGCGAGCATTCTCACCGTCTAAAAATATCCTCCATATTGGTCATTACGCGACCGCCGTGAAGATCAATGAATCGTTCTGCCGGATCATTGTAACCCAACAAAATCAACATCGCTGAGCGAATCGGTCACGTTAACAACCCGCGAGTTAAAGCGGTAACGGCTTGAGCGGACGGCGATGACATAGCTCTGGCCGCCGGTTACGTCCTCGAAGCGGTAGATACCGAATGAGCCCGTAACGAACGTCCGTCTGTTTCCGTTCGGATCGGTCATCGTCACCGTTGCTCCTCTCACGCCCTGGCCGGATGCGTTCAGGACGCGGCCCGAGACCGCCACACCGGCCGCAGTTGTTCCGATGACGACGTTGCCGCTTTGGTAGGTGGTCGTGAGCAAAGCTCCCTGGGCACTCGAAACGCTTTGAGCGGTCGGCGTCGATGAGAAGCTCACGGGGTACGTTCCGGCCGCAGCGTTGGCAGGAACTGCGAACGTCACGGTGATCATCTGCCTTGCTCCGGCCGCGTAGGTGTTGGTCGAGTCGACCAGCACGCCGAGGCGTCCGGCTGCCGTCTGGCTCGTGTTCAGTCCGAGATTCGAACCTGTCGGAACACCGCCTCCGATTGCAGCACTGACGTAGGTCAGGACCGACGCCGGATAGTTCACCGTGTAGCTGGCGGATGCTTCGTTACCGAGCGAATCCAGCATGAACGAGACCGTCACTTGCTGTCCGGCGATCGCCGAAGCATTGACCGCACGGATCACGCGTCCGCCCGTGCCCTCGGCCGTCTCGCCGCGGGCCGCAGCCGGAGCGGTCGGGCCGCAGACTGGTTTGGTGGTGATCGGTACGCCGTTGAGTACTCCGAGGTTGTAGCCGCGGATGACGGTCACGTCGCCGGCCTCGATCTGGGCGTTTCCGCAGGCTCCCGGAACGTCGAGATTGACGTCCGCTGCCTGGAACTGAGCTCCCGCCGGGATCGCCGGCAGGTTGCCGAGAACGACCTGTCGGATGTACGAAACGTCGTTCGACAGGACCTGATTGTCGCCCAGCGGGCCGCCGCTGCCGTCG